>JGI24519J20070_1000495_pt1 | contig 10738 bp, 9 predicted proteins | sample LinPmetageLP43_FD_20070 | JGI IMG/M metagenome (IMG submission 20070) | reverse complement strand
ATCGAGCGGTTCCATAATCCTAGGATGCGACGTAGAGTTGCTGCGCAGGATCAAAAGCTCTTAGCTGTTTTATAACCGTCCGTGGAAACGGGGTAGAACCCAACCGACGTCATTGAAGTGGCGGTGCGCCGATTAAGGGCAAAGATAGATGATAACTTTGAACCCAAACTGATAAGGACGGGGCGTGGCATGGGCTACGTAATAGACGACTCGGAGGTCTAATAGGTGCAGGTCTCACTCACGAAGCGACTGAGTATCATGTTTATGCTCGCTGTTGTTGGCGTACTGGCGGTTGCTGGGCTGTCCTTCAGGCAATTGACCCTGCATCATTTTGAAGAAGTAGACAGACAGATTTTAGAGGAAAAAATGACTGCTGCTGAGCAAATTCTGCGAACAGCGGGGCAGGGCGTCTTTTAATGCTGCTTTCCCAGAGCTGAAAGCCTTGCTTGGTGGCCATCAGGACTTGTATGTGGTGATCGAAGACCCGAGTGGGTAGATTCTGTTCAGCGAAGCTGGGCTTAATGGTTTACACGATCATCTGAAGCCTTTCCGGCACCAAAGCGCCTAAGAGTTAAAAACAGCCGGAAAGGTTTGGCGTGCCAGCAAGAAACGTGTCGACATAAATGGCCAAGAGCCAGTGACGATTCTATTGATGCTCGACATTACTGCACTTAAAGCCTTCTTCAGCACGCTGGCTAATTGGTTGTGGACAGGATTATTTATTTTTGCTTTTGTTGGCGCGTTGCTGGGTTGGTTGCTAGCACGGGCTGGGCTGAGGCCGTTGAAAGAAGTAACCAACGTATTCTCTTCTATCTCGGAAAAGTCACTGGAAGATCGTATTTCGACCCAAAATATTCCTGTTGAATTGCGTGATATGACCGCTGCATTCAACGGTATGCTCGCGCGCTTGGAGAGTGCCTTTGTAAAGCTCAGCCATTTTTCAGCTGACATAGCACATGAGCTGCGTACACCGTTGACTAATCTAATTACGCATACCGAAGTTGTATTGACCCGGGCGAGAACGGCTGACGATTATAAGGAAAACCTCTACGCGAATCTTGAAGACTTGCGGCGCATGTCCAGAATGATCGATGACATGTTGTTCCTAGCCAAAGCCAGTAATGGCTTGGTTATTCCGCAACAACGGCTCATCGCGCTCGAGCAGCTTTGTGCGAGCGTGCTTGAGTACTATCAATTTGAGGCGGAAGAACGAGATATCAGGTTTGTCGTAACGGGTAAAGTTAACGCCTATATCGATGAGCAAATGATACGCAGGGCGATCTCTAACGTGATCAGTAATGCCTTGCGTTATACGTCAGATAATGAACAGATAGTGGTCAGCCTTTCTAAACTAGGGCAGTTCGCAAGAATTGAGATAGCCAATCCGGGGGAGGCAATTGCACCTGAACACCTAGAACGTTTATTTGATCGGTTCTATCAAGCTGATCCGTCTCGAACTAAAGGCAGTTCTGGAAGTGCTGGCAGCGCTGGGTTGGGTTTGGCTATAACCCTCTCGATTGCAAATGCCCATGGCGGTACAGCCTGGTGTTCTTCAGTGCAGGGAGTCCCCCGATTTTTCTTGGAGTTGTCTTTGGATAATGTGGAACCTAAGGAAAACTGAGTTATGAATTTTCTCCGAGGTTCCACTGACGGGGCATCTCTGGTCTTTGTTTACGTGCTTACAGCTTGATAACCCTCAGTCGCAAAGCATTAGTAATCACACTGACCGAAGACAACGACATAGCCGCCGCCGCAATGATTGGCGACAGCAGAATGCCGGTAAATGGGTACAAAAGTCCTGCCGCAACCGGTATTCCTGCAGCGTTGTAAACGAAGGCGAAAAACAGATTCTGGCGGATATTGCGCATCGTAGCGCGTGACAATTTCCGCGCTTCAACAATGCCCATCAGATCACCACGCAGCAGCGTAATGCCTGAACTTTCAATGGCCACATCCGTGCCGGTGCCCATGGCGATACCGACGTCTGCGGTGGCCAGGGCGGGTGCATCGTTCACACCATCGCCAGCCATTGCCACAATACGCCCTTCATCCTTGAGACGCTGGACGATCTTGCCCTTGTCTTCGGGCAGCACTTCCGCTTCTACCTCATCGATGTGGAGTTTGCGGGCTACAGCCTCGGCGGAGGTGCGATTGTCGCCCGTCAGCATGACCACGCGAACGCCTTCCTTTTGTAACGCGGCAATAGCCGCTGCGGTGGTCTCCTTGACCGGATCGGCGATCGCAAGTACTCCACAGATCTTCCCGTCCACTGCGGCAAAAATGACCGTAGCTCCGTCCTTGCGCAGCTCGTCTGCTTCTTTGTCAAAAGCGGAGGTATCGACATCCTCAGACTCCATGAGTAACCGATTACCGAGCAGGACCCGTTTGCCATCGATCTTGCCCGTTACTCCTTTACCATTAGGGGAGTCGAAATCCTCGGCATCGGAGAGCTTCAGCTCCATGGCCTTGGCTTTCTCGAGAATGGCATGTGCCAGCGGATGTTCACTGCCTTTTTCAAGACCAGCGGCGTAGCGCATCAGATCTTCGTCGCTGAAGCCGTCTGCCGTCACCAGCTGGGTCACCTGCGGCTTGCCTTCGGTCAGTGTGCCGGTTTTATCCACCACGACCGTATCTACTTTCTCCATGCGCTCGAGGGCTTCCGCGTCACGGATCAGCACCCCAATCTGAGCGCCACGGCCAACACCCACCATGATCGACATGGGTGTTGCCAAACCAAGGGCGCAGGGGCAGGCAATAATCAATACACTCACCGCAGCAATCAGCCCAAAAGCCATTGGCGGCGAAGGTCCGTATATTGACCAGACGACAAACGCAATGACGGCGATGACGATGACCGCTGGCACGAACCAGCCAGCCACTTTGTCGGCCAGGCCTTGAATTGGCGCTCGACTGCGCTGGGCGCTAGCCACCATCTGCACTATCTGGGACAGCATCGTATCGCGGCCTACCTTGTCGGCGCGCATAATGAAACTGCCCTGCTGATTGATGCTGCCACCGACCACTTGGCTGCCTGCTTTTTTGCTGACTGCCAAAGGCTCTCCCGTCACCATGGACTCATCCACATTGGAGCTGCCTTCAAGGACTTCACCATCCAGTGGCACCTTGTCGCCAGGGCGCACTCGGAGGCGGTCGCCGACTTTTACCTGCTCGAGTGCCACATCGGACTCCTCGCCCTCTTCACCCAGCTTCCTTGCGGTTGCTGGGGCAAGATCCAGCAAAGCCTTGATGGCGCCGGAGGTTTTCTCCCGGGCCCGCAGTTCCAGTACCTGCCCGAGCAACACCAGCACGACAATGACGGCAGCAGCCTCGAAATATACCGCGACCGATCCGTCATCCTGGCGGAAGGCGCCGGGGAAAATCTGCGGCATCAATGTTGCGACCAGGCTATACAACAATGCAACGCCGGTACCGATGGAAATCAGCGTGAACATATTCAGGTTACGGGTGATAACAGATTTCCATCCCCGAACAAAGAACGGCCAGCCGCAATAAACGACCACTGGGGTGGCCAGTAGCAGCTGAATCCAGTTGGATATTTGCGGCGACACGATGTGATCAAGCCCCGTCAGGTGACCGCCCATCTCAAGCAGAAATACCGGAAGCGTTAAAACAAGACCGATCCAGAATCGGTGTGTCATATCAGTGAGTTCTGCGGAGGGCCCGTCATTCAGACTGACTTCTTCAGGCTCCAGGCCCATGCCGCAGATGGGACAATCACCGGGGCCTTGCTGACGGATCTCGGGGTGCATCGGGCAGGTGTACATGGTGCCGGGTGCTACCGTTTCTGCCTCGGCACTCTTTTCGCCGAGGTACTTCTGTGGATCGTCTTCAAACTTTGACTGGCATCTGGAAGAGCAAAAATACCAGCTCTTGCCTGCATGCTGGCTGCGATGTTCTGCCGTATGAGGATCGACCGACATGCCGCAAACAGGGTCTTTTACAGCGTTTTCGCCGCGGCTTTCATGATCATGATGATCGTGCTGGTGATCACTCATTGCCTGCTCCTGCTTTATTCGCAGGCCAGTCGGCAAAAGCGATAAAGTACAACAAAACCAGATTGACCATAGGAACCAGCATCAACAGTCCCAGCCAGCCCGGATATCCAGTGCGTCGGCATATTCGCCAGACCGGCGCAACGACGACGATGGCTATCACTACCATCCACAGCCAATGCCCGGCCCACATGGTGTTACCTGACATGCTCTCGTTGATCATGGTGTTGACCTCCTTTTCAAATCGTAGATATCAATGGTGGTCTGCGTGAGTATTCTCATCGTCCACCGTTTTTTTCCGTGCTGACGATGTCAGGAATAATTGCGCTGCAACCGCAATAACAATCATGGTGACTACGGCCACGCCTATCACGAAAGGGTCAGAGTTCAGTTTGACCCAGACAAAGCCGCCCAAAGCCGTCAGATCCAGAATGATCGCTGTGCCCGGTACCCATATTGACGCTTTCACATCCTTACGTAAATACCGTAATACCCCCCAATGAAGGGCGATATCCATAAACAGGTAGAAAATAATCCCGAGGGCCGCAATCCGAGAAAGATCAAAAAAAGCGGTCAGAATCAGACCCAGCACCACCGTATAGACGAGTGTGTGCTTTTGAATGCTGCCCGGCATGCCGAAGTGGCTATGCGGTACTAAATTCATTTCAGTCAACATAGCCAGCATGCGAGACACCGCAAATATGCTTGCGAGTATGCCGCCTGCGGTAGCCATCATGGCGATAGCGACTGTGAACCACACACCGTACTCACCGAGGGCGGGGCGTGCTGCTGCGGCTAAGGAATAATCCCGACTGTCAATGATCTCGGAGAGTGACAGGTTGCTGGCGACCGCAAAGCCTACCAGCGTGTAGATCACCACGCAGGCGGCTATGGAAATCACGATGGCGCGGCCAACGTTGCGATGAGGATCCTTCACTTCGGATCCGCTGTTAGCGATCGTGGTGAAACCTTTGAACGCCAGAATGCCCAAAGCTGTTGCCCCCAGAAAGTTGCCAGCAACCCCGGCTTCTCCGGTGCTGGAAAAGTCGACGGCAAGACTATCGGCTAACCAGACACCCACCAATCCAATGATTAAAATGCCACCGATCTTCAACACGCCGATCAAGGACGCCACGCCCTGAATCATACGGTTGCCCAGCAGGTTGATCAGAAATGCCACCAGAATGAGTGATACCCCGAGAACCGGCACCATAAGTCCACTGTCATCGCCGCCAAACAACTGCATCGTATAGGAGCCAAAGGTGCGCGCAAGAAAGCTCTGGGCGATCACCATCGAAAAATACATTAGCAGGGCGTTGAAAGCTGTCGGTAAATGGTCACCGTAGGCTTTGTACAGGTACATACCTATGCCGCCGGCGGACGGATAGGCGTTAGATATTTTGACATAGGAATATGAGCTAAACGAAACAATCACCGCCGCAGCCAGAAAAGCCAGCGGGAATAGCGCGCCTGTCATCTCCGCCATCTGTCCAGTAAGCGCGAAAATACCGGCGCCAATCATGACACCGGTTCCCAGCATTACCGTACCTGACAATGTCAGGCTGCCCTCTTTGTAACGCGTGGTCCTATCCCGCTCCGTGCTCATACAGCCTCCTGTAACAGACAATCCGACATTACTTACGTCATTTGTCACAACTCAAATCAAATGAGGAAAACGAGCCCAGGGACGCTTCCCCGAGGCCCGTTGAATCGATTAGAAAGAAAGTCTTGCGCCAATGACAGCAAACCATTGTTCGGTACCAGCTCCATCGGCTCTGGCAAAGTCAGCAGAGTCGCCGTACTTGCGTTCATGCACGACGCCAACGTAAGGCGAAAATGAACGGTCAATAAGGTCGTAGCTCAGTCGCAATCCCGTTTCAGTGGATACCAAGCCTTTGCCCACTCCGATTTCCCTGTCTTCGCTGAACGCCATTGTTGCATCTAAAGAAGCAGTGAGTATCCAGTAGTTTGTCAATAGCAACTCATATTCCGCATCGAGTTCGGTGGAGGTGTCTCCATCCTTGCTGACGTAGAAGTTGGCATCAATCTCAAACCACTGAGGCGCCAGGCCGGCAATACCCAGAACAGCATAGGTGCGGTCTGGACCTTCCGGGGTGTCGAACCGAATTCCTGCTTTGGCATCGAAAAAAGTAGAAATAGGCACTTGGCCAACTATCTGATTCTCAAGCCCTTCATAAGCCTGCTCTTCGATGGCGTACTCGCCGCTTGTGAGCCAGCGAAATTTCAGTTCATCTGTACCGTAGAAAAAATCCCCATTCCAGGTAGCCAACTCTTCGCCGTCATCGCTGTAGCGGTATTCAAGCTCTTCGAGCTGAGCGCCCCATATCTTCAGGGACTCCTTGCGTGGAGTTGTGTCCTGTCTGCGCTCTTGAGCAAAACTCAGCGAGGGCATCATCACCAGCCCGGCTAGAGTGGTCACAGCTAAAGACTTTAAAAAACTCATGCCCCACCTCCCACTTTGACCGATTGCTCGCTCACGGCTGCCGCTGGAGTCTCAGGGCCACCTTCGACAATAATCTTGCGGAACATTCCCGTTGCTGCGTGGTATGACAGGTGGCAATGGAAGGCCCACTGTCCAGGTGCATCCACTTCGGTTTCCATATAGACCGTGGTGCCCGGCTGTACGCTGACCGTGTGCTTGACAGGGTTCAACTGACCAGCGCCCACATCCAGAATGGACCACATGCCATGCAGGTGCATCGGGTGAGTCATCATTGTTTCGTTGACGAACTTGAAGCGTACTCTTTCGCCATATTGCAGCCGAATGGGATCGGCATCTTCATATTTGACGCCGTTAATGCTCCAGATATAGCGCTCCATGTTCCCGGTAAGACGCAGTTCAATTTCCCGGGTGGCCTCACGTTCCTCAAAGAGTGGTTTCTGAGCTTTCAAATCGGCATAAGACAGGAATTTGCCGCCATTGGCCGCTACTGGGAGTAGTCCACTACCTTTTGCATAGAAAGGATCGCTGACACTCCCGTCATCCATAGCCATCTTGGAGTGATCCATACCTTCCATGCCGGATTGCTTCATGCCAGCCATCTTGGAGTGGTCCATACCTTCCATGCCGGATTGGTTCATTCCAGCCATCTTGGAGTGGTCCATACCTTCCATGCCGGATTGCTTCATGCCAGCCATCTTGGAGTGGTCCATACCTTCCATGCCGGATTGGCTCATGCCAGCCATCTTGGAGTGGTCCATACCTTCCATGTCGGATTGGTTCATGCCAGCCATCTTGGAGTGATCCATACCCTCCATATCGGGTTGATCCATCCCAGCCATACTCCCGTGATCCATGCCTGCCATGCCCTCCATTTCGCCCATGTCTGCCATGGTTAAAAGCGGTGGCTCACGTAGCGAAGGAACAGGCGCTTCAAGACCTTCTTTCGTCGCAAGCGTTGCACGAGCAAAGCCTGATCGGCCCATAGATTCGGCAAAAATCGTGTATGCTTCAGCGGTTTTTGGTCGCACGAGAACGTCATAAGTTTCCGCTACACCAATGCGGAACTCATCTACGGTGACTGGCTGCACATTGTTACCGTCCGCCTGTACAACGGTCATTTCAAGTCCGGGAATCCGCACATCAAAGTAGGTCATGGCTGATGAGTTGATAAACCGCAAACGAATTCGTTCGCCCGGCTCAAACAGGCCTGTCCAGTTTTGATCAGGGCCTTTCCCATTGATCATGCCGGTAAAGCCTTGCACATCCTCCACATCGACTTTCATCATACGCATGTCACCCCACATCATTCGATCCTTGAGGGTGGCCAGAAAACCTTTTTCGCTCGCATCTTCGGCAAAATCTCCAACGGTCAACTGCTGGCGATTGTAATAGTCTGCCATCATTTTGAGATTGCGCATGATGCGATCCCCGGAATGTGGGTGCTTATCTGTTAATTGAACAACGTAGTCACGATCATATCGGTATGGTTCACGACCCTCAGGTTCGATGACAATAGCTCCAAACGCGCCATCGGGTTCCTGGAAGCCAGAGTGGCTATGAAACCAGTAGGTTCCCGATTGAATAATAGGGAAGTTATAGGTGAAGGTTTCACCTGGCTTGATGCCTGTAAAGCTGATGCCTGGTACACCATCCTGCTTGAATGGAAGAATCAGTCCGTGCCAATGAATGGACGTCATCTCGTCCAAATTATTGGTAACGTTAATCGAGACTTCTTCGCCTTCCTTGAAACGCAACACCGGCCCCGGTGATGCACCGTTGTAACCAATGCCTTCTTTGACGAAGTCGCCGGTATCGATCTGTATTCGATCAACGGTAAGGTTGTACTCGCCTGCAAACACGATTGCCGGCATCATTAGACCAAATGCACTGGCTAAAAAACGTAATTTCATAGCATAAAGCTCCAAAATTCAGGATGTGCCCTGTACGTGCGCTAATCAGTTGAAATTGACATTGCCATACATCCCCGATTGGTAATGGCCAGGTACATTGCACGCGAATTCGATGTCGGCTTTGTCACTAAACTTCCAGACCAATTCTTTGCTTTCGCCGGGTTCGAGCAGAATGCTGTTGGGGTCATCGTGCTTCATGGATTGGCCGTCGCCCATGTCCATGCTCATCATCCCGCGATTAAGTTTGCCGCCTTGAATCACGCCGTGCTCAACCATTTTCACCATTTCTTTTTGGTGACCTTCATGCATGGCTGGTGTGCCGATATTAAACTCGTGAACCAAGTTGCCTTTGTTTTCCACGACAAAGCGCACGGTTTCACCTGACTTTACCGCGATCGATTCTGGTTCGTAATAGTTATCGTACATTGCAACGGTGATAGTCCGACTTGCCTCGGACGGCTTTCCAGCTTCACCGCTCTTGGATGCATGACCGTCGCCATGGGCTCCGGCCCCCAATGCGGTAACAGATACAAACATTGCCAATGCGGCGATTAAAGGTTTAATCAATTTCATGGATTGCTCTCCAGTATCACGATTCATAAAAGGTGTAGTGCTCTGTTGATAGCGATGAGTAGAGTCTATTCTTCGCTTAAGTACGCCATCATACTGAAGGTGTCTTACCATAGCCTGAGCCAAAGTTTACAAATTTGTAATGTTTTAGGTATTTCAGAAAAGCCAAGACAACGATAAAGCGATTTTAAAGGATGTAATCAAGGAAAATACTGTTTATTACATTTATGTAATGTTGCTGTCAGCTTAATGTTATTTTCGCCAGGTATAATGATTTTATAAGAACGCGTGAAAATAAATGCAAGGAACAATTTATGAACAAGGGAAAACTCCTCTTTTCCATTCTCGCCTTAGGCATGGGCTCGGGTGGTGTGGCTGCTGCTGACCAAGCAGATGGTTTCGTCGAAGGCAGTAGTCTGAATATCACTAACCGCAATTTCTATTTCAATCGTGATTCTCGGAACGGCCAGTCCACCCCGTTAGCCAATGGATATTCAGAAGAGTGGGCTCATGCTGTGATTGGGGAGTTTCAATCCGGATTCACTCGTGGAACCGTTGGTTTTGGTATTGACGCGTTTGCCATGCTGGGACGGTGGTCTCAAGGACCAAGTGCAACAACTGAGATAGAGTGTTGCCATGAGAACCTATACGCATTTAACCACTGACGAACGGGTCGCCTTGATGCTGATGCAAGGCCAAGGATTGAGCCTACGCTCCATCAGCCGTCATCTGAACCGACACGTCAGCAGCCTTAGCCGTGAGCTCAAACGTAATCGTACGGCCCACCACTATGATGTCGTCCAGGCCTGCGCTCTAGCACGAGAGCGGCGAATCAAAGCCAGACGCCTCTCGCGCTTGCTGCCTGAGAGCGAGCTCTTTCAGGTCGTAGCTAAAATGCTCAAATCGGGCTGGTCTCCTCAGCAGATCGCCGCCAGACTGAAGCTCCATTGGCCAGACAGCCCCGAGCTTCATGTGAGTCACGAAAGCATCTACTTGGCAATCTACGCGCACCCTCGGGGTGAGTTGAAACGACAACTGATCAGCTATCTGCGTCAAGGCCACGGTAAACGGCGCCTACGCACTGTGAGTGCTGGACGGCGTGAGCGCTACCCAGCTGACCTTAGTATCCACCTGCGCCCACCTGAGGTAGAAGACCGCCTTGTTCCAGGGCACTGGGAAAGCGACTTGATCATGGGTGCCGGTAACCGGTCTGCTGTAGCGACCATGGTTGAGCGAACAAGCCGCTTCGTGGTGTTAGCCAAACTGGACCGGCCGACAGCAGAATGCGCAGCCCAAGCAATCACCCGCGAAATGTCGCGCATGGCCCCGTCATTATTGCAGACCATGACGCATGACCAGGGCAGCGAGATGGCTCGTCATAGCGATATCACAGCGCAAACAGGCATGAAGATTTACTTTGCCGACCCGCATAGTCCTTGGCAGCGCGGCAGCAACGAGAACACAAACGGCTTGCTGCGCCAATATCTACCAAAGGGCACGGACCTATCTGGCGTCAGCCAGGAGCGTCTTGATGAAATTGCAGACTTGCTGAATACTCGGCCACGACAGACTTTAGGCTGGAAATTCCCGGTGGAGGTGCTTGTTGAATACCTTCAGCTCTCGCAGAGCAATAACCTTCAGACCATCAACTGAGTGTTGCACTTAGACCCTGAGACCGCCCAGATCCAGTAACGCGAAGTTCACATGGTTCACCCCATGGGTATCGGTTGAGAGCACATCCGGAATGATGTCTGACGTATTGCTCATCAACAAATCAAAGA
>JGI24519J20070_1000491_pt1 | contig 10807 bp, 8 predicted proteins | sample LinPmetageLP43_FD_20070 | JGI IMG/M metagenome (IMG submission 20070) | reverse complement strand
ACATCACCGCCATGTTAAAAAGTCAAGGTCTAGATGTGGTTTGGAAAGATTGGGCTAATAATTGGCAAGACTAAGTAAGTAGCTTAGTTTACACTTTTTTGGAGTGTGTGTTCCAAAAATATCTTTTGAGCGATTATTTTATAAGATCATTCCAAATAAACACTTTATCACCATAAATATAAAATTCTTCAGCTTCATCACTAACAGTATCAAGTTTAGAAGTAAGTTTCTTTATCTCATCTAATTCAGCAATGTATGCAGACATTCCATGATGAGGTGAAGTCGAATGAATACTGTAATCATGACTTTTGAATGCTTTTAATGTCTGAAAATCAGGATGTTTATATTTAGCGTTTTTACCTGCAGAAGCTACTGCTGGTAATGTTCTTTTTCTATTAAGAGCTCTCCAGAAATCATCAACATAATTTTTATAAGAACCATGATGTGCCATTTGAGAAAGAATCAATTGCTTATCTGACAGCAATTGGTTTCTCTTAGATAATATAGTTTGAAAAGCTAAAACTTCTGCATCAGAAGTTAAAAGAGCATAATCATTATCAATTTTCAATTTAAAAATAGTTGCTAAATAATTAGCAGCGGAGCTTTGTTCTTTTTTATGAGAAGCGGGATCAAATTCCATGATTCTTTGACATTCTCTAATTTCAGAATGTGAAGGAGCCATACATCTTAGATAAGCAGTAGGATATAAATTTAATACTTGACCTTCGTTGAGATATTTAATTTCTAATAATCCTTCGGTATCAAGTTTATCTGCAAGCCTTATTAGTTTTCCTAATTGTTCATTATCATATGAATCTATTTCAAAATACTTCCAATAATTTATACCAATAGCCATAGATGTGTGATAAAAGCTATCGATTTTAATTGATTCTGAATCACAATAATCAAGTAACTCACACATACCTGAATAATGATCCGTATGAGGATGAGATAGAATAATAAACTCTATGTAATTATAGCTGGATTTTAACAGGTATTCGACTACTGGATTTGACTTCCCTTTTTTACTACAATCAATTATTCCTATTTTATCTTCACCATTATAATTCCACTCTAATAGAATTGAATCACCTTGTCCAACATCTTTAAAAGTAATTTTCATCTATTTATTATTTCCAATAAACTTGGAGTTAGTAAAATCTTTAAAGTAATCTTCGATTTCAAATAACTCTTTCATATTTGAGTCATTCATATTAAATATCTCTAAAGTTCTTATACCAGGTTCAGTAGTTATTTGGATATTAATAAATCCATTAAGTTTTGGTTCAAGACTCCTATCATCAAATAATTCTAAATCAAATCTCCTTACTTGGAAAATCGGTTTATCCTTTGAAACTCTACATTTAACAAGTACTTTATCTTCTTCTAATGCGATTATTTGCCCTGCAATTACCTCTACTTTTTTAATACTATCTTGTTTTTTTTCAATGTCATTAAATAATTTATCTACATCATATTCATTACCTTCAATTTGATAATCATTTTTTTGAGCAGAAAAAAATGCGTACGGAGCAATATTAAATTCGGATAATAGACTAAGTACAGCTATAAAATCATCTGTGTCTAACGTCCAAGCTACAAGGAAATATTTATGATTCTTAGGAACCAACTTTTTTATCCATTGAACAGGACTAAAAGGCTCGAAATTTTGCAGCCCTCTTACTCCATAATGTAAATCCAAAAAAATTGTATCAATTGTTTCTATAGGCTTATCAGGATAAGCATTCTTATGTGGTGCAGCATTATAATAATTAAAACCTACATTACGAAGTTTTAAATTTTCTTGAAGATTGCGTACTTCTTCAGGCATATCATCTACAATTGCAACTTGTTCTCCAAATATTGTCATCCTAATTATTTTTTAAATACTAACTCAATGATTGCTCCATTATAATCAGTAGGGATTCTCTTCTTTATATGAGAAGGAATTATATTGTGAATATTTAGTTTTCCATATTTTATCATTAGAGTATCAATAATATATAACCCTAAACCAATGCCTCCCTTTTTTCTAGAATGAAATGGTTTAACAACCTCTTCTACACTATCGGTAAACCCAGTCCCATTATCAGCAAAAATTATGTGAGTTGAATTTTCTACTTTGAAAACAGAAATGTATATTCCTTTATTATCCGAATATATGGTATCCAACCAATAAATACTATTATCAATTAAATTCATCATCATGGTTATGAAGTACCTATTATCACACATCAAACTCGTAGCTCCTTTCTCTATATCAACAGTGCATTGAATTTTTCTATATTGAAGCTTGAGTTCATAATTAGCGATTGATTGTTTTATTGATTTCTCTATATCAATTTCACTATCTCCACCTTTTTTTAGCATAGAAAGTATTCCTGCAACATATCCTTTTAGTTCAGTAACTTGATTTGTAATGGTATTTATATTGAAAGGTTTTGACTTAACAGACTCCACCATTCTAGGAACTAATTTGTCTATTTCGTGAAGTGCAACAGAAGCTGTTAGACCTACACCAGCTGGAAGTAATAAAGTATCTTGTTTTTCTTTAAATTCTTTTTCAATTTTATCAGCTTCGGCTAATAACTTACTCTTTTTAGTGTCATTGTCGAAATCAGTAGATTTTATCAAAGCTTTAAAAGAAGCAACACTGTCTTCAAATGATCCTGAACTACTTTTCTTGTTGTATTTCAACCAGATTTCTCTATCCTTTAATCTCTCCTCCCTAAATTGAAATAAAACCCACTCAATTAATACTACAAATTGATCATAATTAAAACTGTCAACAAAACCTTCTCTATTTGTTTTTTCAATCAAAGTAGTAGACTGTTCAGAGTTAAGGTATACATACCCAATATTTTGATTATTTGAGAACCATTTCTTTTCATTTACCCTTTTTAAATCAAGTCCTAACCAATCATTCCCTGGTTCTCCGTAGTTATAAACTCTTAAGTTATCTTTAAATACTTTTATACCTGAGTGGTCCTTTAAGATTGATTTAACTAATCCAGGATTTGCTGAAGTGTCTTTTAAAGAAAGAGAATCCAAATCATATGAATAAAATTCAATCATAAGATCTCCAAAAGGGATTTCTCCGTTATCATACTTTTCCAATTCAGAATTAATTAAATCCTCGTCTAGTTCTTTTTCCTTAAAGTATTCTCGCATGAAAGGTCGAATTAAACCTTTAACAGAGTTATTATAATTAGGACTATCAATAATTTTCCTTTGCCCTATATCTGAGTTGTTCTGCGGGTTAAAATCATATTCAAAGGTCAAATTATAATTTTTGTCAATTAGAGCAACCATTTTATAAGGAGCTTCTTTTAAAACATCACTGGTAGAAGGGAAATCTGAGAGCCAATTATTACCAAATTCTAAATTAATTCTAAATAAATTCAAATCATTTTTGGGAGATAACATTGCTAATGTACTTCTCTTCAGAGATCTTGACATTCCTTTATTCCAAGTTTCTTTTAACCCACTTAGATGAATATAAGTTCCACTCTTTTCTTTAAACCTAAATTCTTTTGGATCTTTTCTAACCTTCCATTTAACAGGTATATCCCTTAAGTGTTTTGATTGTGTAAATGCAGACCAATTAATATATAATTGAATTTCATAATCAGCTAATTCATCTTTAATGATTTTTTTAGTTTTCTCATCAATTTCAATTATTCTTGGTCTAGAAATTAGCAGAATTTTTCTACTAAGCTTATGTACTGCAAATCTTCCAATCCCCTTTTCTCCCATTGGAACTCTATTAAAAAGAGGGGATTTAATAATTTCCCTAAGTCCAGTTACACCATTTATAGGTTTTCTAAAATCTGATCCTGGTTCTAACCATACATTTTCAACAACATCCTCTGTTAACCCTGTTCCATTGTCTTCAACTATAATTGCACCATTTTCAATACTTTCAATATCTCTAAAATATACATTGACCTCTTTTGCATCTGCATCATATGAGTTTTTAATTAATTCATATATAGCCATTACTGGACTCTTTATAAGTTCTTCACCTAATAGAGTTAGTATATGTGCTTTCGGTTTAAAATGTTTTTCCTTTACATTTTCATTATCACTAAAATCAATTTCTATTTGTTGTTCAGCTTCAAATAATGAATTTGAAATTGTTAAACCTTTTATTAAATCGTCTTTATGTAGTCTTAAATTATCCAAAAATTCCTTTGATACATCTTCATTTATTAAAAAGCCGTTATAATCAAATTCATTTATTTTTATTAATACAAAAAGACTATTAACAGTCAATTTTTTATTTAATCTTGTGATTCTATATTCATTCCGAGTTCCTTTACCATAATATATAATGCGGCTTTCGGATACCGATCCATCAAACCAATTGATATTAATAAATTTCTCCTTATTTTCTCCTCTAACTCCAGATTTATCTAAAAATATAGAAATTGAATTTTTAGGAATATAAATACCTCCTTGATGTCCACCAGTTTCACCTGCATCATTTGCCGAGACAATTTTTATAAATGTTTCTTTAGAATTATTTATTGATTCTATTATATCAGAAATGTTTGCCATTAAATTTCATTTAAAATAACATTATTTTGTTCTAACAATTGATTTTCATTAATAAAGTTAGTCATGTTTTCCGCGATAGTAGTTAACACAGGAACAGCTACTGAATTTCCAAATTGCTTATAAATCTGACCATCAGAAACAGGTTGTTCGAAAACACCATTAAAAAAGTCATAACATAATACAGGGAAACCTTGAAGTTTACATGCCTCTAAAGGAGTTATTCTTCTAGGTATTTCTCCTTCTTGTTCTAATAAAATTTCAGCACCATCCTTATAGTATCTTGCAGACATTGTTCTAGTAACATTATTAGCATAAGGTCTGCGTATCATATTAAAACCAAAACCATTACCAAGAGCTTGATGTCTATCCCTATGTCTTTGCAAAGCATTCCAAGTTCCCGGTCCTAAAGTATATCTATCTCCATAAAGTTCATTTATTTCATTTTCTGGAGTTATAATATCACCCAATTCATATATTCTCTGATTTGGTGGTTCAGGAAACAAAGCCTCTATCTGTTCTATTGATATATTTAAATCATTTCTAAATCCAATGATATATACTCTTTCTCTATGTTGTGGTACCCAATGTGATGCATCAATGATTTTGAAGTCATAGGTATATCCAATCTCAGTTAAAGACTCACAAATTGTCTTAAAGGTTCTACCCTTGTCATGACTTTTAAGGTTTTTTACATTCTCTAAAAGAAATGTCTCTGGTTGTTTTATACGTAATATCTCTTTTACTTTAAAAAACTCAGTTCCTTGAGTAGGGTCATCAAATCCATGTAGTCTTCCTTGACTGTTTTTTTTAGAAACTCCTGCTAAAGAAAAAGGCTGACAAGGAAATCCAGCAGTTAATAAATGATGATCTGGTATTTCATTCTCAATATCTTGAATTTTATGAATATCTCCAAAAGGTAATTCTCCATGAAATGCATTGTAGGTGATTTGAGAATATTTATTCCACTCTGATGAGAAAACACAGTTGTTTTCATGAGCTTCAAAAGCAAATCTTATTCCTCCAATTCCAGCGTATAAATCTATAAAGTCCATATGACGAATTTAAGATATTATGAGTATTAAATTACGATTAACACTTAGAGTTATTATAAAAATTTATAACATAAATTTCAATTTTACACACACACACATTACACTAACTTACATAACCTCGGTCCGAATATTCAGTATTTCAATACCTTTTTAAGGAGATAGGTTTCAGGAAAAATAAATTAAAGAAGATTAAATTAGGACAGAGGCTATCTACAAGAAAGTTTACCACCCAAACCACGTCTAAACACAGGAAGTAGTTATCACAACCACAATTAGACGAAACCTATGAATTTTATTTTCCATGATGGTCAATTAGCTGTACAAAAAATAGCCGGTGAAGAAGACATTGCCATACAAAAAAATTAAATTACACATTACATCCGTAACTTTGCCAACTTAAATACTACAACATTTATACCCGAAAATATGGACATGATTATCCCTAAACTACATTACATACCAAAAGGAAACTCACCAAAAGAGGTATTGGTAAATATACAAAAGGCGTGTACTTCTGGTATAGAATTGGTACAGTTAGGTTTAGAAGATGTATCAGAAAAGAAGTTTTTAAAAATAGCTGAGGAGGCTAGGGAAATCACTTCTCATTTTCAGACCCGGTTAATCATTGAGAATCAGTTTAAGATTGCACATACCATTAAAGCAGATGGTGTTGTATTAGATAAAACAGCTACCTCCCCTACCGAGGTACGAAAACTGCTATACACTTGGCAAATGATCGGTGGCACGGCAAACACCTTGCAAGACGCAGAAACATTGCTAACCAAAGAAGTTGATTATATCAATTTAGGTCCGTTTAAAGCAAATATCAACGAAGAAGATTCGAGTCCGGTTTTAGGTTTAAGTGGGTATACGTTACTAGTAGAAGCTTTAAAAACTGAAACCCCAATTATTGCTTTTGGTGGTATTACTACGGCAGATGTGAAAGGGTTATTAGAAGCAGGTGTATCTGGCATAGCGGTATCGGAAGAAATTACGAGCAATTTTGATAGTATAAAGACATTTCACCAATTATTGCAAGCACCTTCAACAGCAGAGCAGCGACATACTTTTGAATAAAAAATAGCGCTAAAAAGCGCTATGGTATATGTTTATGATAAAGAAAGTTATACGAAATTACATAACAGTACCATTGTCTAACCAACGTTGTAATAAGGCATCATTATGAGAAATGGCTACGAGATGAAATTTGGTAAATCGATTAAAAACGCGTGATTCTTTAAGAGTTTCCATACAAACAGACACTGGATTGAGATAGTTGGAGTGTATTAAGAAAAGTTCGCCCTCCCGTTTTAAAAGATAGCCCACATGTCCCTCATCAAAACCTATAAAATAAAGTCCCTCTTGGGTTAATGTATCTATCTCTTCAAATGCTTTTTCATGGGTTTCTTGTTCCACTTGGGTAATTACCGAACCACAACTGATCATTTTAGCTTCATCTATGGGCGATTTTTGAGCCAATTTATAACGGTTGATATTAATTCCCATATCTCGCAGAGTGGTTGAAATAAAATAACCACATGCAATTTTACCTTCATTAGGCGTAGCAGTATGTCCGCCAAAACTCCACGGAGTACCATACCAGTGCGGTATAATTTTATCTACCAGTTGATCGGCAAAAGCTGTTTTAATATGATCGATAGAAATAGTACCTGCCCGTAAATCTTCTTTTAAGCGCAACCGAAGTTGATGGGCATCTTCTTTAGTACTGGCATAAGAATCAGCGATAGAATCTGATGTTATGTTGAGCACGAGTGTTTTTTCTTCCTTAAAATTAGTTGATTTCGATACAGGTGAAATTCTTACAGCAGCAGTACTATGATGCATCACCCTATTTGTTTTAGGTGAGATATCATTAGAAAAGCCTAAAGAAAGAAGTATCGAAAAAAGAAACATAGGTTACAATAGATTTAGGGATAAGATACTATGATTAGAACGTATTAGTAATGAGTAAATTACATATAAAAAGTTAAAGTTTTATGATGCTTTTTATGGTTGGCTAAACGCTTAGGTTCACTGCCCACCAGACATCATAATCTCTAGGCACTAGTGGTCTGTAACTCTGAAAACCCTGATCCGCAATCCGGAGTCCGGTAATTACACCTTTGTCATCACGTACATAGTTTATGAAAATAAACGAATGTCCGTAAGGATCTAGTTTTGCAACATCGGCACCTTGTACCACCTCTATAAAATCTTCTTTATACCGCCAGACTTGCATAAGGGCACCCGGTTTTAATTTTCCGCCCCAAATACCGGTAGAATCGACTAAAGTTCCCATACCGGCGTAGGTAATAGCACCAGCATTACCTTTGCCCCTATATTTTTCAGGAAGGCTTTGCCAGCTTTTATCTGGTTTAGAAGCAGTCACATAAAGCAAGTTAAATACCTGTTTGGAAGTATATGTAGCCGTAGCCATACTATCGGGCAAATCTTGATAAGGCAAATGACCGTGCACTTCTTTGTATGCCTTTTCAAACCGAGTTTTACTTACGGTAAGGCAATGTCCGCCAGGCTCTTTAATTTCGCTATTCAGATAATTTTGAACAATTCTATCCGCTACAGGACTATCGATATTAAACTTAACCTCCTCTGAATTACTACTTAATTGAGTATTACTATGCTCTTGTAGAAGCGAATCTTTAGGATGGATTGTTGATTCTGCTTGCGTTGGTATTAGACTGATGTATGAATGATCATCTAAACCCAAAATTCGAATTACAGGCTTTGCTTTACCTGTACCGTTTTGTGTTTGTATGATAGTAGGTTCGGCATTAGAACTGTTTGTGTTCTGATTGTTTGTTTTGGTAGACGCACAACCCAAAAAGATAAAAACGATATAGAGATATGATTTCTTTAGCAACATTTTAAATGGGATGTGCTTCATATGAAAAGCTTGTATGCACGTTTTATTGATTTAACCAGCTAAATTCCCTAGCTGTTTATTGGTGTGCTTTTATAAACTAGCACCAGTATAAAGGTAACATAATTACGCCCTTATATCAAGTGAAACGGTTTCAATGCTGGATGAGGCAATACTAATTTGACGCTGTTATTTTAGTCCTAATATTCGCTTAAAAGTACGTATCTCATAGGTGTAAAATTTGATAAAGATTTTCTGAAGGTCGAATTTTTTAGCTACTGTTTTCATGATGTTTGATTATGCTATTAGTATAGCAATACGATATATTATCACACAAAACAGCAAATAAATCAATCTTACGTATGAATAGGTGATTAATAATTTGGCTGAGAAGTACTTGCTAAGAACACTTTTAACTGAAGAAGAATGCCGTTTTTTAAGAATACCTAGTTGTAACTACTGGGCAGGTTTAAAAATCGCTTTCCACTGAAATGCTAAATAGATTACGGCACCAAGTAGAAAAGAATCAAGGAAATAAGCCCCTGTAATCTGAAAAACTTCTAAATAGGTAAACACACTAATCAATGAGCTTAACACCCAGCTAATTAGAGCTGAGGGTTCCCACTTGGCTATTTCGTTTAAGTTATAGCGCTGTCTTTTAATCCAAAAGAAATGAATAAAATAAATGGAAGAAATGGAGGGTGCCAAAATGCCCAAAAACTCCAGAAATTCGAAAAGATAGGTAGCAAAACCGAACAAAGCTAATAGGGTTCCAAATATGCTAGATACGATAACAACGTTCTTAAAGGTCCATTTTTTATTAATGGTTGAAAAGGTTAAGCTAGCCGAATATAAGTTGGTTGCATTGGTGCTCCACGTAGAAATAAATAACAGTAAAAAGGCAGGAATTACCATGTTGAATTCCTCCATTATTTTAATAATATCTACCTCGCCCGTTTGTATTGAGGGTACGGCACTAAGAAAATAAGCCAACGGCGTACCAATTGTTAAACCTAATACCGAAGCCAAACTTTGCTTGTCTGTTTTAACGAATCTAGAGAAATCTGCCATTAATACGGGGAACAATATAGCGGCACCCACTAAAATAGAGGTAGCCTTAAAAAGTGTCATTCCGTTTTCTTCGGGAACAAAGTCATAAAGTGATGAGAAACTTTCTAATTCCGCAACGGACAAGTAAAAAATGTAACCTAGAAAAGCGGTTAGAATAGGGATCGATATATTAGCCACTTTTTCAATGCTACGGATACCGTATACCGTAGTAATGGTTATGAAGAGACTGGTTACAATAATGATAAGCTCTTTTGATACGGAAAAGCTAAAGGTACTTGCTGCGGTATCAAATATGGCAATAGCCAAAAGTTCTAATGCTACGGCAAACCAACCAACCAAAGTAACTCCAAAGATAAAATTGACAATTTTGGCTCCGTATTCTCCAAAACTAAAATGAAGAATCATGTAAGTGGATAGCCTAGAGCGATTACCAATTAAAGTGGTAGCCATACACATAAGTGTCAATACCAGTGTAGAAATACCAAATGCAATCAGTGCTTTTTCAAAACCTAAGCTTAAGGCAATTTCAGAGCCCAAGAACAAGGTAGAAACCGAAAGACCTGTACTTGCAATTATCAACGCAACCACCCAACCGGACACGAAGTCTTTGGGCTGTACTTTGGTTGTTGCATATTGATCTTCTGTGTTAGACATTTATGGCGCTTAATAAGCTCTCTGCTAAAGGTCTTAATTCTTCATGACATACTTCGCCATTATCGGTAATTTGTATGTCATCAAAATAAATACTGGTTTTGGCAACAACACCATCAAAATGCGATTTTGCCATTTGTCCGAAAGGTGGCATATCCATAGCACTGGTATGTCCGAAGCCAAAATCTACACCGCCCCATATTCGTTCGTCTTCTACCAATTCGCCCGTAATTGCATGTACTTTGGGGTTTAAGCCTAGCATATTATGAGAGATTTTATACATATTTTCATCATCCCATGAAGAAAGGTATTCCTTGAATTGGGTAGCGCCCTCCCCTGCTACCTCAGTGATTACACCGTCTCTCATTACAAATTCTACTTTGTTATAAAGCTCTGCATGCTGTAAATAATCGAACACGATACGACCATTCATACTATTTAATTTAGGCACAATATTCACAAAACCTGGAGCCGTACCAAATTTTGGGATGGAGAAATCACCGTCATCATAATCAAACGTATAATTAGTATCTATATCGTAAGAAACATCAGTTCCGTTTGAACTGGTAATGCGAACTGTATTACATTTTTT
>JGI24519J20070_1000486_pt1 | contig 10861 bp, 11 predicted proteins | sample LinPmetageLP43_FD_20070 | JGI IMG/M metagenome (IMG submission 20070) | reverse complement strand
GTTTTAATTTTCTGCTTTTGCCTTGATGTCTGAACATTATATTTTTAATTAATTAACTACCAAAAAATATACTTGGCAATCCTACTATTTTATATTTAGCGTATTGAAAAAGGAATACTTTTCATGTTTGTTTATTCAATACATAAATACTAAGACTATGTATAGGGGGAGGGCAGTAAAAAATAGTATTCTACAAAGTTAATATTGTTTGTCTATTTGGTTTAGTTAATCTGGAATAATTCAGAATAAATATTATCTAATTACTTGTTTGAGTAATGTATTTTCTATTCAAGTTATCTGTAGTGGATTTAAGAGAATAAACTGTTTATTTAATCTTTAGAAACAATTAAGATTATTAACCAAATGCATGCTACAATTGATAGTAGAAATCCAAATAGGTAAATGGCTGTATTAATTGGATGTCCCAACTTTGTGGTAAAGCAATACGGGCTAAAAAACAGCCAGATATTATTAGCATTAGTGATTCAATAATTTTAGATTTCTTATTCAATTTAAAAATACTTTGTATCCTATAAATAATGAGCTGATTTTGTTTACTCCTTATTTTTTCTATTGATTTTCATTTCAATAGATACAGATGTATTTGCGTAATTATCCGATAGAATTAAGAGTGTGTAGTTTTCAAGGTCAATAGTGAAATTATCATTTTGCTTAATCTCCGAGCTATAAAAATTAAAGGTGTTTTTGTTGCCTTTGATATCAACTTGTAAAGTATATTGAACATCAGAATAATGATTTCTATTCTCATCTTCTGGTGGGGCATCATAACCCCATTCTTCCATGAAATCTAACAATTCAATTTTTACATTTTCTTCATTGGTTCCAATTGTAATTTTTTTTTTGGTAGAGGATAAGGTAAAAGAATCCCCAAAGTGTGTTTCTATATTTTCCATGTTCTCTTGTGCATTAATATGTCCCTGCATTAATGAAAATACAATGAACAGAACTGTGTTAATTAATTTAAATTTCATTTGTCAGAATTTCAGTATATCGTTTTAACCGCTTTATTTCTTAACTCTTAGGCGAACAGAGAGTTGTTTTTATCCTTTGCTAGGTATTGATTTTTTTCTTTTTAGTTTGTGCTGTACAATTAACCATAAATAGTTTAAAAAGACAGTCCATGGACTAAGATTAGGATTCGGTTTTTTACCTTGTCCTAGATGTTTTATTTGAGATTCATACCAAATAATATTCATCATACCATCAATTGCTTTTACTCCCGACTTTTTAATGGTTGTAACAAAATCTAATCGACTTTCGTTAAGTATTTCATTTGCTATATTAGGGTATATTGCAAAAGGCCTAGCGATACCAATAATATCTAATTGATTAGAAGCAACAGCATCTTTCATTACCGAAGTTGTACGAAAACCTCCTGTTAACATTAAGGGAGTGTTTGTTATCTTTCTAACCTTTTCAATATAATCAATGAAATACGCTTCTCTTTTTAATGTACTTGCTTTACGCTTCCCCATCATAGCTGGAGCTTCGTAGGTTCCGCCAGATATTTCTATTAAATCTATTCCTTCCTTTGAAAGTATTTTTACAACCTCCATAGATTCTTCTTCCGAAAACCCTCCTTTTTGAAAATCTGTTGAGTTTAATTTAATTCCGATAGGAAAATCATCTCCAACGTATGCTCTTATTTTTCTATAAACTTCAACAACAAACCTAGCTCTATTTTCTAGGGATCCTCCCCATTTATCTTCTCTAATGTTTGTGTAAGGCGATAAAAACTGACTCACCAAATAACCATGTGCGCCGTGAATCTGAACTCCTGAAAAACCAGCTTCTTTTAAGATGATAGAAGTATTAGCAAAGGCTTCAATAATGTCTAAAATTTCCATTCCGGTTAAAACCTCAGGCACTTTTTTTGTAGCATTTTTTCTTCCTCCAGACATCAAAGGAATAGCAGAAGGTGCTTTTAAATTGCTATTGATCAGCTCCATAGCCTGCCTGCCAGGATGATTTATTTGAGCCCATAATTGTGTATTGGTACCATCTACGCTCTGTGCCCATTCCTTAAGAAGATTAAGATTTTGTCTATCTTCAACAACTACATTTCTTGGTTCACCAATAGCATTTGAATCTATCATGATATTACCGGTAATTAATAATCCGGCTCCACCTTTAGACCATACTTTATATGCATTAATAAGAGTAGGGGTTGGCTCATGATATTTATTCGATAAATTTTCACTCATTGCAGATTTAGCAATTCTATTACTTAGAATTACGCCACTGAGTAATATCATTTCTGTCTGTAAAGCATTCATAAAATTTGTTGTAAAAGTTTTTAGGATAAAATGATATCTATTAAAAGATGGTTTTGCATAATGTGTACACAAAGAAATCTTTAGTTTATGCTTCACTACGAAACTAAGACTTTGTGTTATTAAATAGCTTTAAAGTTTGCATTTCATTGAGGTTACCTATAATACTCCTGATTTATTTTAAAATAATATCATCTTTCGTTTCAAATTGCCCGTCTTTTCCGGCAGATTTAATGGAAAAGCCAATGCCATTGTTTTGATGAGTGTATTTGTATGGTCTGTCCCAAGCATCTGTGTTCCAACCTTGACGCTGTGGATTATTGCCAATTATTTCATTTAGTTCAGTAGGGTAGTGGTCGTATTTTATTTTCCACTTTTCTATCCAATCGGTGATTTTTATTAATTCTTTTTTAGTTTTTTCAGGATAAATAGAAGTGTGCTGATAAATAATAAAGGCAATAACACCAATGCTTACAGTGAATGTTAAACAAATAGTTATGATTACACTAGGTTGTAATAGATACTTTTGAAAAAGTCTTTTTTTACCATCTTCTTTTTCAATTGTACTAATGCGCTTTTTGTGCTTATAATCTTCATGAATGAGTCCAAATTCAGCTAATGTTGATAGTATTATTTCTATCATTGAATTATTTCAGATTTGGTTTACCCTATCGGTTTTATTTCTTTTCTGCCTTCTTATAAATCCATTCAACAATAAAGCAAAATACTATAATAGCTAGTGATATAATTACACCGACAAAATTTGAAGTGTACTGTTGATTAATTAAGATTACTGTAGCAACCATACATAAAACAAAACCTATTGTTGGAATTGTTTTATTGCTTCCTGTTTCATTAGATAATCGATATCCAACTAAATTAACAACGGCAAAAATCAGTAAAAAGCCAACACTACCTGCTGTTGATATGCTTTCTAATTGAAGAACGTTTACCAAAATTAATGTAGCAATTGCCGTAATTAATAATCCTATGGGCTGATTCCAAAGTTTTGCCAAAAAGTGATGTGGTAATTCATCGTCTTGTGCTATTTCATAATTCACCTTACTTCCACCGTAAAGAGAGGCATTAATTGCAGAAAAAGTGGAAATTAGGGCAGCGACTGTAATTATAGAAAATCCTATTTTTCCTAGCATTGGTTTTGCCGCCTCTGCTAATACATAATCTTGTGCAGTTGCAATTTTTGAAAAAGGGAGTGAACCTACCGTTACAAAAGCGATTACGATGTATAACACAATAACGATAATTACAGAATAGTAATAGGCTCTTGGTATATTTTTTTCAGGATTTATAATATCTGGTGCTGCATTTGCAATGAGTTCAAAACCTTCATAAGCGACGAAAATAACCATGCCCCCAGCAAATAATTTGATAGGAGCTTCCCATTGAGAAACTGCTAATTGAGCCACGTTGGGGTTTCCAATTAAACCATAAGCACCAATAAAAATGAAGGAAATAAGAATTACCAATTTAATAATTACTGCGTAAGATTCTATTTTGCCTACAACGGCAATGCTATAGTAATTAATTGCTGTTGCTAAAACAATAATTGCGCTTGCATAAATATGAGAATCAATTACTTTGTCTTGTGTTAGCTCTAATAAATTTGGAGCATAAGACCCAAATGCCGAAGCATAAAGAGAAAGCATGATGATATAACTAATCCATAAAAGATTATTAATGGCACCGCTAAAGACTGTTTTTCCGAAACCCTGATTAATAAATTTAACCGTACCTCCTCTGTCCGGATATTTCTTTGATAGCTTAACATAGCTGTAAGATGTTATTAATGCTAGAATACCGGCAAATAGAAAAGCGATTGGTGTTCCACCTTTTGCTAAGGATACAGCAAGACCAAGGACAGCAAAAATACCACCGCCAACCATACCCCCAATTCCTATGGAAATAGCTTCTTTTAAACCTATTTTTTTATTCATTTGATATTCAATTTTTTATGATTGAAACATAACAGTTTATGTAGTGCCATTTTTTGGATGTAAACAAAAATAGCAGAAAAGGACTAATTCTAGAATTATGCTCTTCACTGCTATTTTATATAAATGATTTAATCCTAATCCTCGGTAAATAATTAATCTAATCAGAAGGCTGAATAACTTTTTAAGAGAATAAATAATCGTAGTAATTGAGTACTAGCACATTTTTATGATAGATTTTTTAAGGCTTCAATGAATTTCTTCTGGTTCTGAACGGGTTCTATAATCAACATTAACATAGTTCCAGATAACTACTCCGTCTTGCCCTAATATAAATGTTGCCGGAATTGGTAATACATTACCATTACCGTTATTTACTTTTTCTAAATCTAGCTTTCTATCTACTCGCATATGTTCTGCCAAAAACTCTGGCACTTGCCAAGCAACACCATATTGTAAAGCAACTTTTGCGTCTTGGTCAGACAAAACAATAAAGTCCATCTTACTAATTTCATCTTCTGTCAAAGACCCATCTGGTACTTGTGGGCTAATGGCAACTAATGTAGCGCCTAATGCATAGATATCATCTAGTCTGGCCTGCAATGCTCTAAGCTGTAAGTTGCAATAAGGACACCAATTACCTCTATAAAAAGTAATAACAACAGGACCTTTCTCTAATAATGATTTTAAAACAATTGATTTACCCTCAGCATTAGGCAATTCAAAACCTGGAGCTTTCTGTCCAATTTTTATAGCATCTTTTCCTTTTTCAAATGCTTTTTCTTGTTCAATGATAGCATCAACACCATTCATGAACTCTGGATTGTTTTGTCTTCCAGATTCAATTTTAGCGTCAGTTAACTCTCTTAGTTTTTTCATTTAATTGTAAGTTGTTTCTAAGTTCTTTTTCTGAATGTCATTTTTCAATTCCATTCATCTATATCTTCAATAAAATTATTCTTGAAGAAGTTTTTATCTGGTTCTAAGTTATTCAATATTGGCGGCTATTATTCCGTAATCATACATTTTAATAAAGGTTTAATATGACTTAGGTATGTCAAAACTGACTATTTTCTTTCTTGAATTGATTTCTACAGTAGTCTTTTCTCCAATAATTTCAAAAACTAGGTACACTATTGAAATTATAGCCTTTGGTAACGTTAGTTAATCCTTTTAAATCCCTCATTTTTCAATTTCCATTTCACAACATTTTTCTCATGTCCGTAAAATCCAGAATCATTTCCTTCGCCATAGCTATTATATGATAGTATTTTTTGCTCTGGCGAATATTTTAAATCAATTTTTGCACCTCTGTTTGCGCCTATGGAGAGGTAAGCTTTATCATTGAACATAGCTTCACTTTTATATAGAGAGCCATTTTTTATTTCATAAATTTTTGCTGTTGCATAATGTGTTCCTTGGCAACAAGTTCCCCAGCCTAGAATTAGGTAATAGGGTTTATTATCGATTTCTATCATTTTTAAATCCGTAATAAAAATATCTCCACCATCTGTTTCATTTAAATCTATAAAATTTATATCCCCGGATGCTGTTTTAAATTGGGCATAAATTACTGAACGATGACAGCAGCCAGTATCTCGTACAGGCCAACTATAGGTCTTAAGTAAGTTATTTGAAGTTTTTCTTATATCTATATGTTTAGATAAGCTATCATAAGGGTTGGCAAAGCTAGAAGTGTCTTTTAAATGTTCTAAGAATCTTTTTTTTATAAATGGAAACATATTGTAGGCAAGTTCATAATCAACTTCCATATAAGCGTTAAAAGAACTGGATAGTAATTCATCAGAATAATTATCGTTCGTTTGTCCTAAAAGCGAATTACTTACAAGGGTTATTAGAACTAAAAATTTGAATTTACTCATTTTTTATAACGGCGATTTGCTATGAACCGTTGCACGTACGAAGGCGGATCGTGTTCGTTTGGTTTTTACATTAAACTTTTGCCATTAGTAAGCCTTTTAGAAATTCAAGAAACTTCGCCTGCCGGAAACGTAAAAACCTAGCTTGTTTTTTTCTTTAAAAGTAAGAAAAGTTTCGATTTTTGTCGATTCGGCAACAATGGTTTCGAGTAGTTTTTATAAAACATGATTACATAAAATAGATTCTTCAAATACTATTTTTTATAAGCTATTTAATAGCTTATATATATCTTGTAGAATTCTTTAATTCTTTTTATTTATGAAAAATTTAGTTTTAATAATAATGGTCATTTTTTGTACGGTTATGACTTATGGGCAAACTGAAATTGTTCCAAAAACCCCTTCACTAAAATCTATTTAGCTGTTTGGCTTGCAGCTAGTGAACACTCATTAGATGTAGCTAAAGCAATGCCAGAAGAACTGTATTCGTATAAACCAACTGCTGTAAGTAAGTCTTTTGGCGAACAAATGGTACATATTGGATACACGGTGGAGCTACTTACAAAACGTTATGTGCAAGGAATGGAAGTAAAACCCAATACACCTGATGCTTCGAAGATGACGAAGGCTGAGATTATTGAATTGTTACAAAATGGGTTTGCTTATACTACGAATGTAATCGGCACCATAGAACAAGAACAATTAGATGAGTCTTGTGTAATGTATCATAGTGGTAATACTGTGAGTAGGGCTTTTGCCTTTTTTTATGTACAAGATCATATAACCAACCACAGGGCCAAAGCTAATTTATATCTTCGAATGAATAATATACAACCACCTGAATATACTTGGTAAGCAACGCTGCATATACTCATAGAAGTTCGGTTTTATTTGATAAATTACATACGGTGTTAGGTGTAATGTTTTAACGTATTACTTCGTCGACCAATTTACTGTCCACAAACTGCTCAAAACTGACAATTTTGCCATTGTTTAGTTTCCAAATATGGGCAACTCTTGCTTCAAAATACTTATTCGTTTTTTTATAGGTGCCCGAGTAAGTGCCATAGGCAACTACTTTGTTTTCATTTGCAATATAATCTTCGGGCAAAAATTTATAATCAATCCACTCGCTACCTAAACGCTTAAAAACATTTTCGGTAACACTTTCTAAACCAATATAAGTTCCTGCATAAGGAAAGCCTTTAGCTTCTGTCCAACTGATATTTTTAGCAACATGTTTGGCTAAATTTTTACCGTTTTCTTCTGAAGTTTTACCTTCATAGGTACTTTTTATTATTTCTAAATTTGTCATAGCTTGTTGTTTAAACGAACAACTTGACACTACTAAAAGCAATGTCAAGTTGATAATTGTTATAGGTTTTACCATTTCATATCTCCTGTGTTCACTTTTGCTCCTAGCATTAAAGCTGCTTCAAAAGTTAAATTTGGATATTTTGATTTTATCGTTGCTATTAACGCTTCAGAAGTTGTGTTGCTTTTTAAGGCTTCTTCATAAAATTGAATGTAATTCTTCGTATGGTTTACAGCATCAATAGTAAAATCTGAATTTGTATTTGCGTGTGCAGGAATTACTATTTCAGGTTTTAAATCACTTATGATATTTAAGATTGATATCCAGTTATTACGTGCCTCTGTTGTTTGTGCATCTGCCATCCATAAATTAAATGTTGTGCCAAAAACATTAATTCCGCCTAAAGCTGTTTTAATTGATGGAATCCATAAAAAGGTTCTTTTTGGGAATTCGTCTAATCCAATGATTTCTAATTTTTCGCCTTCTAACTCAATAGAATTTCCTTTTAAAACTTGAGGTAAAATAACATTAGATGTGATTTTATCGCCTAATCTTTCGCCCCAAACTTCCAATTTTTTTTGAGCGGTCGCTTTAATATGTTCTACTGTTGCAGGCGATGCATAAACCGTCACTTCTGGGAAATATTTTTTGAATATTTCTAATCCGAAATAAAAATCAGGGTCACCATGAGAAACATAAATAGTAGTTAAGGTTTTTCCTGAGTTTTTAATTTCTTGAGTGACTTTTTCTGCCTCTGCCAACGTAAACTGTGCATCTATCAGTACCGCATCGTTTTTACCTGAGATAATTACAGATGCCACACCAAAACTATTTTCTGATGCGTTGTAAACTTGAAGTTTAAATTTGTTAGTTTCTATTGTTTTAAAATTTTGTTCTTGTGCGTTCATTTTGAATAAAATTAAAATTGTGAATAATGCTGTTGAAATAATCGATTTCATTTTTTGTGTTGTTTTTAATGATGGTACAAAGATGCAATGGGTACCTAACACAAAACATTGAACAAGTTCAATAAATGAATTCTTAACAATTATTTACTAGCGATTTTTCGTCTTATTTTACTCAAAAATTCGTGGCTTATGCCCAAGTAAGCGGCTATCTGAACGTTGGTTAATTGTTGAAAGAGGTTGGGATATTTTTCAATAAAGTCCATATAGCGTTGGTCGGCAGTTTTACTCAAATTATCTATCATTCTTCGTTGTAACGCGATATGCGTTTTTTGAGTCATGACTCTAAACAGTTTTTCTATTTTGGGAATGTTATTATAAGCAAATTCTTTATCTTTTTTTGAAATTAATAATACTTCACTATCCTCTAATGCTTGAATGTAAAGTTGAGATGGCGTTTCATTGGTAAAACTGTCGATATCGGTTATCCACCAATTTTCCTGTGCAAAATAGAGTACTTGTTCAAAGCCATTATTATCTATATGATATACTCTAAAAAGACCTTTAGTAACAAAGCCTTCAAACTTGCAAATTTCTCCTTCTCGCAAAAGGAAATTTTTTTTATGGACTTCTTTTTGGTTGAATAAGCTACAAAAGCTATCTAACTCTTTTTTAGAAAGCGTAATATGGTTTAAAATATTTTGTATTAGTAACTCTTTCATATTCGAGGGATTTGTACATTATGCCCAACGCTCAAGCTAAGCGTAGTGCGTAGGCAAGGAAACTTTTCGTTTTCGTCTACACACGAATCTAAAGCTTATCGTTTAGTTTTATTTTTCTTGTCCAAAGTTAAATTCATAAGATTTAGCAACATTATAAATATACTCAGACTTTAGCTTTTAAACCTAAAGTACCCATTACGTTTAGGTTTGTTGTGCTTAATGTTCTCTACACAGTTTACTTCAATTTTTCAAAAAACCTTATCATATCATCAGCTAACAATTTAGGTTGTTCTAGCGCAGGAAAATGACCTCCTTTAGGCATTTCTGTCCAATGAACTACGTTGAAGCCTTTTTCAATATAGTCTCTTGGAGGTGTAGGAATCTCTTTTGGAAACTTTGCAAAACCAACTGGAGTTTTTACAAAATCATCTTTTTCAAATTTTAGAGGACTATTACTAATCTCGTGATACATTCTAATGGACGAATGTATTGTTTGAGTTAACCAATATAAAGTGACGTTTGCCAGTAATTCTTGTTTTGTAAAGCTATTTTCGATATCTCCGTTGTTGTCACTCCATGCGTTAAACTTTTCTATTATCCAACCACAAAGTCCAATTGGGGAGTCATTTAATCCATAAGCTAATGACAAAGGTTTTGTGCTATGAAGTGATGCATAAGCACCTTCTCGTTCATTCCACATTTGAGTAGCTTTTTGAAATTTCACGATGTGAGTATTTATATTTTCGTTTTCTTCAGAATATGGTTTATAGGAATCAGATATGTAATTTAAATGTAATCCGATAATGTTTTCAGGATATTTTTGAGCAATTTTTATACTAATTCCTGCACCAATATCACCACCTTGAACTTCATATTTATTGTACCCAAGTTTAAGCATAAGTTTATGCCATAATTCTGCGTTAAATCCATAATCACTTCCATTTTCAGTTGGTTTTTTTGAAAACCCGAATCCAATAATTGAAGGTATAACCAAATCAAAAGGTGATTCTTCTGACTCTGTTAGATATGGTATTATTTTGAGCATTTCAAGAAATGAACCTGGCCAACCGTGTGTTATTACTATTGGGATGGCATTTTTCTTATTACTTTTTATATGAAGAAAATGGATTTGATTGCCATCAACATCTGCAATAAAATTCGGAAAAGAATTTATTTCTTTTTCTATTATTCTCCAGTCAAACTCTTCTAGCCAATAGTCAGCTAGTTCTTTTATGTAATAAAGGCTTGTGCCATACTTCCAATCTGAGTTTTTAATTTCATCTGGCCACCTAACTTTTTTGATTCTATCATTTAAATCATCAAGTTCAGATTGAGGAATGTTTATCTTAAATTTTTCTATCATCTAGATTTTCAACATTTTGCACAACGGTTAGCTATGAATAGTCTGGGTGCAAACTAGCGTTTACTTTCCGCCACGCACATAGTAAAATCTTTTTTTTCTTTTCCTTATTTAAAGCAAAAATTGAATATTTCGCTAACGCGTAATTTTCAATTTTTCGGACTTCATAAAAATACACAAACCTTTCGTTTAAGCCCGTAGCCCATATTGATTATAGGTTATGTTGTACGCTGGCCTTTCCGTCTGAGTGCGTTATTTCAATTACTTTTTAGTTTTTCAGCTACTTCATCATAATATTCCTGTGTAACTACTTCAGTCCAAGAAGTTGGTTGTCCACCACCATATAAAGCCAAATATGTTACATCACTAAGCTTTGAAGAGGAATGCCAATGTTCGATATTTTTCTGACATTTAATTATGTCTCCTTCTTTCA
>JGI24519J20070_1000468_pt1 | contig 11144 bp, 9 predicted proteins | sample LinPmetageLP43_FD_20070 | JGI IMG/M metagenome (IMG submission 20070) | reverse complement strand
TGTTGGTCGCACAACCATCATGACCGAGATGTCACCGCCTCACCTCATTCCAGAAACGAAAAGTCCGGGTTGCCCCGGACTTCCGTGAAGAACCTTTTTTTTGCCTCAGGCTTAGGCCTTCAGGCCGTGCGACCCAATAAACGCTGCAGCAGGCTGATTGGCTGGTGGTTGAAGCTGGCCAGTAGCTCTGCGACTGTGGTCTGACGATCCTGTTCGTCGAAGGCCAGCGCCGCTTTCAGCGTTGGCCAGCAGTGCTTTGGCAGGTTCTCCGGTTTATCCAGTGTCTCACCCTGTTCCATGCATTTTGCCTGCTTGGCGGTTAGTCGGCTGTATGGATGATGGCCGCTGATCAGCTCGTACAGGATCACGGCAACGGCATACAGGTCAGCCGCTTCGGTCAACTCGCCGCCGTCGAGTAATTCCAGTGCAGCATAACGCGGCGTCCAGGCGGCAATCCTTTTACGGCTAAGGCGGGGTAGGCCGGGCAGCAGGCCCTGTAGCGGCTCGCCTAAACCATAATCAAACAGGCGCAGTCCGTCGGCCGTCAACATGACGTTGCTGGGCTTGATGTCGCCGTGCAGCACGCCCAGGCTATGCGAGGCGTGCAGCGCTTCCAGCAGCGGAATGGCAATCTGTCGAAACTCAAGCCAGGGTAAACCCTCTTGCCGCTCGCTGATCAAGTGATCCAGCGTTGGCCCCTTGAGCAATTCCATGGTCATGAAGGCGCGCTGGCTGGTGCGATCAACGTTGAATGCATAGAAGCGGATCACGTTGCTATGGCGCAAACGGCTGGTCAGGGCAAACTCGCTGTAGAGCAGGGCATTGGCGTCGGGATATTCGGCAAACTCTTCGTTCAGCGTTTTGAGCGCAACGTAGGGATCGGGGTCACCGTACTGTTCGCGCAGTAAATCACGCGCACGATATACCGCCCCCATGCCGCCTACACCCAGCAGCCGCTCGATACGGTAACGGTTGTTGAGTACCTCGGGCAGCTCACTGCTTTGCGGCGCAGTGGTACTGATCGTTTTAGCAGGCTTGCCAGCCAGTTGTGTGCCTGCCGGGCTGTCTGGTGTTTCCAGTGCAGAATCCATTGACTGCTCCTTGTGCCTCATCTGCGCATAACCACCGCGCTGATGTTGTCGCGCGCGGGTCCGGAAAGCGCATGTGAGAACAGATACTCAACTGCCGCCGCGGGTGAGATCAGACCCAGTGCGTGGCTGATACTGCCTGCCGAGACGGCTTGATACAGGCCGTCGCTGCACAGCAGCAGGGTGTCGCCAGGCTGCACACTGAACTCCAGAATCTCCAGTACCAGTTGCTCATGCGCGCCTACTGCGCGAGTGAGGGCGTTGGCGGAAGGGTGGCGCGCCGCTTCCTGCGGGTCCATCTGATCCTCATGAATCAGCTGCTGCAATAACGAGTGATCACGCGATAGCTGATACAAGCGCTGATTGCGCCACAGGTAACAGCGACTGTCCCCGGCCCACAAGCAGACCGCTCGCTCCTGGTCGCCAATCAGCGCGACCACGGTACTGCCCATGACGGCATCTGGTTGATCCGCGGTCACCGTCACCTCGTAGCCGAGCCGACGATTCACCACATGCAGCGCCTGGCGCACCTGTTTAACTTGCTGATCGAGGTCGTCGTGGGGCACTAGCTCAGCAACTTCCTCAACGATCAGACGACTGGCCAGCGCACCGTTCTGGTGACCGCCCATACCGTCTGCGACCAGCCAGACGCCGCGCTCTGGCTGATCGAGCACGGAGTCTTCGTTACGCTTGCGTACCTTGCCCCGGTCGGTGCGCGCTGCGCTCTTCCAGCAGCTTTGCAGCACCTGCATTAGAGTCGCGCCGGCAATTCAAAGCTGCGCAGCACCGATACGTCAAACGGGTTGGGGGAACGCTGGCTGTGGAGCAGGTAGTTAGCCCGCAGCCCACTCAGGCTCGCCTTGAGCAGCAGCACGTCGCGTTCGCTGTGATGATCAACTTCCATCTGATCCAGCAGGCGGAATAACGACCAGGTCCCAGAGCTTTGCTCCATGCCCATGCGGCGACCGCCCAGGTCTTCTACCATCAGACTGGCGCGCTCATCGCCAGCGCGTGACGGCCAACGGAACGAGCTTTGCACGATAGGACCGTGGCGGTACTCCATATTCTGGCCGCCGTAGCGAAAGCTGGCGCGCCCCAGACTTGAGTCCAGGGAGTAGGGCTCCAGTTTGAACAGGATGCTTGGATCGTTCGGATTTTCGGCAAAGAAGCTTCGGCGGATGGTCTGCACGCGATTCATCTGAGCAAGGAAAGCTCTTGAAATCGGCATCGCACGGCCATCTACCCGGCGCAGCCGGTACTGTCCGGAGGAGCCACTGATAAAGGCTGACAGATAGCGATCAAAGAAGGCGTCGGCAGTCCCTTGTTCCTTGAAGAAGGCGCGGAAGTCAGCCAGATCCACATCGCTGTCGGTGCCGGTGGCGAACGGGTAGCGCTGCCTCAATGACGTGCGATACGCGCTGTACAGCTCGCTGCGATAACGCTGGTTCAGATACTGATGAGCATCCGAGAGCACCAGCATCCAGCCGTCTTCGGCGATCAGCGAGATCCAGTTGCTGACCGGGCTCGGCAAGCTGCCAGCACTGCTGCGTACCTGGTTGATAGCATCGCGCTGGCCTTGCATACGCGCCTTGGCCATCTCGAAGGCATCCTGCTGCGGTGTGCCGGAATTGGCCAGTTGCGCCAATTGCAGTTGCAAGGCGCCCAGAGATTGCAACGCAGTAGCCAGTTGCGGACCAGGATTGCCGTCGCTGTTGAGCAGCTCGTGCAGATTGCTAAAGCGCTGCTGCAGGGCTTTTTGACCGGCGGTCTGGGTCAACTGATCCGCTGCGACGTCGGCACCCAGCTCAGCAACCTTTTGTAGTTGGCGTGCGCGGCGTGAATTACCCATGTTGCCTACTTCATCAGGAATCTCCGGAATTTCCGGCGGCGTAAACAGGGTGTTTTCGCGCACTTCCTGCAACAAGCGGGTAATCGGTGAGTTGGCCGCAGCCAGGCCGGATAGCCTCTCTGCCCCGGCACCGGTAGTGCCAAGTGGTTCCAGTTGCAGGCGCGCAACGGCGTTGATCCACTGGTCTGAATAGTCCTGGAAATACAGCGCCTCGATTTCACCGCTCAGACGCGCCAGGTCGCGTGGGCTCAGCTCTTCGCTGTTACCCAGTACCCAGTTGTCCTTGAGCATGTTGCGCACCAGGTCCGGCCCTTGAGCGAGAAACATCTGCTCATAGCCTTTCTTGGTATAGAAGCCTGGAATGCGGTTGGTGCGTGCGGTCAACAGCAGCGCCTGCGGTCCCAACTGCTGATCCATGCGGTACTCGGGTAGGCGGCGTGCCTGCTCGCGCAACATGCGGTAAATCACGCTGGCCAGTGACTCGCCACGCAATTGTTGACGCGCGTCGGCAACCAGACGGTCGTCCAGCTTGTAGCTCGTAAAAGAGGTATCCAGCAGGCGGGCAAAGTGACTGCTCAGGCTGCTTTGTACGGCGTTATTGTTGGTATAACGGGTGGACCACTCATCCGCCATCCAGTCCTTGAGGAAGTCGGACTCGCGGCGTTCCTTGATATTCAGCATCAGGTAGGCACGCAGACTGCCCAGCAGGCGCTCGCGGTCATGCATCTCGCTGCGAATCTGCTCTTCCAGCTGTTTCGCTACGAGTGGCAGCAGGTATTCACGCAGCGTGTCCTGGTAAGCGTTGGTCAGCTCAGGATTAACCTCTTCGCCGGGGTAGAGTCCGGCCCGCTCATGCCAGCGCACGTCATCACTGGGCGGAAATACCAGGGTGGCGGCGTAATGCGTATCCAGCTGCTTGAGCAGATTGGGCGCGTTACTAAGGGCCGTGATATTGGCGGGTTCATCATCAAAGTATTCGCTCAGCTGACGCAGTTGCTCATAGCGGTCGTGGTTGGCCGAGAAGCTCATGGCCCAGTTGATGCCGAGCACAGCCAAGCCGGCAAAGGCACCCGCGTAGAGAACCCGCTGACGGCGGTGCAGACGTTTGATTTCACGATCGTCCAGCCCGGCCAGGGCTGACTCAGGGAAAATCACGTCGCTGAGTAGGCGCTCAATAAAGTAGCCCTGTTGCCGGTTATAGGCTGGCAGCGGCGGGGCAGGCATACCGAGGTTGCGGCTGAACTCACTCTGCATGGGATCTTGCGCGCCCTGTAGTTGCGGTGCACTGGTGAGATAGAACCCGCGTAACTGCGTGGCGCGCTGGTATCGGTTGCCGGCAAACGCCAGCTCGATAAACAGGCTAAGGTGTTCGCCCAGGCCGCCAAGCTGGTGCGGGAAGTCGAGAATCCGTCCGCGCCGCTGGCTATCGCGCTCCAGGTGCAGACGCGGAATAACCTGACTGTTAAGGCGCTGCAGCAAGCTGTTGAGCTCGCTCCGCACTACGCTACTGTCGGTCCCGTCCTGCTGTTTATTAAAGCTGACACCCATTACCTGGTGTCTTTCTTCCTGGCTGAGGTGATCGAAGAATTCCTCGAAGCCGAGAATTTGATCGCCCTTGCTGATAACCAGATATACCGGCACATCGACGCCAAGATCTTGGTTTACTTCAAGCAGACGTTGACGGGTTTGGCGGGCCAGCGCTTCCAGCTGCATTTCGTTGCCGGTCAGCAGCAGATCAGCCGGTAGGGTAACCAGAACGCCGTTCAGGTGGCGTCCGCGGCGGCGACGTAGCAGCTTCAATAGCGTACGCCAGCCGTGCGCATCCAGATCACCGTCGGGCTGGGTCTGGTAGCGTCCGGCAGTATCGATAATGACCGCGTGCTCGGCAAAGTACCAATCGGCATGATCGGTGCCGGTCAGGCTGCGAGTGATGCGCTCTTCGTTGCCTTTGTTAAGCGGGAACTCCAGCCCGGAATGCTCCAGCAGGCTGGTTTTACCGCTGGCCTCAGGCCCCAGCAATAGATACCAGGGCAAGTCACGCTTCCAGCGATCACTGCGGCTACGGTACAAACTGGAGGTACGCAGCGTGCGCATCGCGTCGCGAAAACGTTCTTGCAGCGTCAGTTGCTGCTCAATAATCTGTTCTTCGCGGCGCATGCGTTCTTGCGCCTGCTCATCGTTTTCTTCTTCTTTCTTGCGCTTATCATTGCGCCAGTTGAAGAACACCATGCTCAGGCCCCAGGCCAGGAACAGCAGACTGATACTGAGCAAACGACTGCCAGCCGATTCCCAGAAGCGGTAGTCATTTACTGCCAGCAGCGGCCCGGCAAACCAGATAAAGAGGGCGAGCAGCAGGACGCACAGCAGCGTCCAAACCCAGGTCTTGCGCAGCACGGCTGCGGCTTTACGTGCAAATCCCTTCATTGTGAGTTCTTCCCTGCTACCGATGGCGCTGCTGGAGGTTCTACGCTGGCACTGACATAGGGTGGCATGACGCTGTCGCGCTGTTCATCGAGCACCCAGGCAAAGCCACCGTAGAGCACGGCCAGGCAGGTGAGGGTGAGTGCGGTGACCAGCCACCAGGGCGCATAGCGCACCAGCCTGCGACCTTCGCCCTTGAGGCCTTGCCAGTGTGGGGATATTTCGCGCGGCACGTCGCCACGGATCTGACGGATCTGACGAAACAAGCTGTCGCGGATGTTCTCCAGCTCCAGCAGACCGCGCGGCATGACCCGGTATTTGCCCTCAAACCCGAGCGACAAACAGACATACATCAACTCCAGCATGTCCAGGTGTTTGACCGGGTTACGGGCCAGACGGTCAAGCAAAATGAAGAACTTTTCGCCGCCAAAGGTCTCGTTATGAAAGCTGCTCAGCAGGCTCATCTGTGACCATTCGCTTTCATTACCCCAGGGGGTAGTGACCACGGCCTCATCGAGCGCGGTGCACAATACATAGCGTGCGCCCATCACCTGGCCACTGTCGGCACTCTCTTGCAGAGCGCGGTGCTCGAACAGCTTGATCTCGCTGGCCAGACGCTCTTTAAGCAGGTAGAGATCTTCGGATTGAAGGCTGTGCTTCAGTCTGACGATTTCAGACAGCAAGTTGGTGGCCATGCCGACTAGCGGGTTGAGCCCCTGGTGGGACTGTTCCGCTGGCTTGACCCTTGCTGCGTACACCATGCGCTCTTCAAGCTTCTCGTAACGCGGTGGCGCAGCAAAGTCGGTCAAGGTGCTGTCGGCTGGCTTTTGTCCGTCGCGGCTGAGGATGACGGTTTTATCGTCCTGACTGTAATCCATTTCCCTGATCATCTCGCTTAGCTCCTGATAGCCCAGAACGCAAGCTCAAGCCCGCTGATCTCACCTGACACATGGAAGGCAAAGCCGCCCGAGCGTTCGAGCTGGGCGAGCTCTTCCGAGGTGAACTCGAGAGCAAAGTAGGTCTTGCTGGAATGGAACGGGATCTGCCGTGGCGCAACCGGCAACGGCTTGACCTTGATGCCCGGCAGATGCAGGTTGACCAGTTGACGAATACGCTCGACCGCGCCGACCTTGAGGTGCGCAGGTAGGCGTTTGCGCAGCTCTTCGGAGTCGCATTGGGCGCTGGCCGCCAGGACGAAAGACGCGCTGCCAAGTAGCTTGGGATCGTTGATCGGCGAGACCTTGATACCGTACTGACGCTGTTGCAGCGGCAGCTCGACGGCGTGCTGTTCGAGCACCATCGACAGCACTTGGCGAATCGCATCCATCAGCTTGCGAAAGCTCTGACCTTGATCGCTGTGCTGGTAACGGCTGTCGTGCTTGGGTCTTTTGCTATCGCTGGCGTAGGTAGATAGCTCGCCAAGCATGGCCAGCAGCTCGCGGTAGATCTGTTCAGGATGCACCTGCTCCATATTCAGCAGGTGACGCAATACGGGTTCGCAGCGGTTGATCAGCTGCAGCATCATGAAATCACCCACCTCGGCGCTGCCCATCTTGCCAGTGGCACGAATGCGCTCAGCAAGCATATCGCCACGGTGCGCGAGCATGCTGACGACCTCTTTCATGCACGACAGCAGGTAGCTACTGGCGTGGCTGTGCAGGTAGGTCGGCACGTATTCCGGGTTCAGGCTGATAACCGCATCGGGGGTACTGTCCTGTATCTCGCAGATTTGCAGGCGCACAAAGGCTTGCTCGTTCGGGTGCTGGCCGAGCAACAGTCGGAAATCGGGCTGGGCGCAACTGACCTGACTGGCGCTGCTATCGCCAGCGTTGGAATCGGCAACTTCGGTCTCGTGCGCGGTAAAGCGCGCCAGCACATCCTTCTGGTTAGGTCGGCGAGTCTCAACGTGATTGCTGGTCACCAGGGGCAGCGCCAGATAGACCGGCGTGCTGTTGGTATTAGGCGGCACGTCGACGGCCAGTGGCTCTTTCTCATTGCCAATCTCGAACAGGCTGCCGTCCGGCAATACACCACTGGCATGGCTGATAACCAGTTTGCCCATGTTCAGAAACTGGGCGTCGATCTCTAGGTTAAAAAAGCCCCAGGCGTGGCTGATCAGCTTTTGTGTGCGGCTTTTGAGCTGCTGCTCGTAGTACCTGTCATTCTGCTGAAAGTGCTGGGGTCTTAGCAGCATACCTTCCTGCCAGACCACTTTTTGCATGCTCATGCTTCAATCCTCATCCTTGTTGGAATCAAGCTTGCGAATACCCTGTTCATCCAGCAACAACTCCACTTCATTGCGCTCCTTACTATCCAGCGGGAGCACAATACGCCATTGGGCCTGTGGTAAATCGCGGTAGGCGGCCAATACGGCCAGGTAGCGGCTCTCTGGTTGCGCCGACAGTTTGTAGGTGCGTTCTTCACCGGGACGCAGCTCCAGCTCTTCCATGGCCACCAGATCAGGTGCCAGCACTTCACGTGGGCGCTGATACAGCGAGAAGAAATCCGCGTGCTCGAATGCGACCGGGTTTTTCAACTCAATCAGCTGCAGCACGATAGGAGAGGGGCGATCATTGATATCGGGGTTCAGACGCTCGCTACCCTGCAGTGTCAGGTCAACTTTGGTCATATCCGAGTAGGGCGACAGCATGGAGCAGCCACTCAGCATGAGCGCGCAAAGTAAGCCAAGCAGGCAGCGATTAACGAATGATGAAAACATAGCGATCATCCTTGATATGAACTATTGAGGGAGTTGATCAGGCGCAGTTGCTCCTGATAGGCATGGGTAAACTCGGGCGTGTAGAGCTCTTTGTGCCACCTGTCGTCGAGCTGCAGCTCACGATGCAGTCGCGTATAAGCGCGCCAGCGGCCTCCCGAGGTATTCAGTAGCGAGCTGCCGCCGTCCTGGTCAAAGCGCAGGGTCAGTTGCTCGGGTGCCAACTGGTCAAACAGGCTCTTGCTGGCGTTACGGCTGGCAGCCATCAGCGCGACCTGATGCGATTGCAGCTCACAAAACGCAGAGGACAGCAGCTGGTGAGCGGACTCCTCACTGCTGGTTTCACGCAGCAATTGGTGCAGTGCCGCCGGGCTATCTTGTGCCAGCAGCAACGGATGGCCGACTTGCGAACCATCATTGAGCTGCAGATCGCCTTTGAGTTGCGTTTGGGTGTGCAGGCTCTGGCGCACCAGGCCCATGCTCTGTTTCAGTAAGGTTGCGCTCTTGAGTGCAAGCTCTTCACGCTCGGTCTCATTGAGGTCATCGATGTTGACCCCTAGAGCCCTGGCGAAGTCGTCCCAAAATCCAGCGGCGATGGGTGCGGGTGCTGCTTGCGGCGCGGGAGCGGGTGCCGGCGCCGGTTGTTCTGGCTGGCGCAGCTCCGGAATGGTCAGGCTTTCCATGTCAACGCGTGCGTAGTCTGCGCGCTGATCGGCATAACCTTGCTGAGGCTGATTCAGCAGCGCAAAGTCATCGTTGCCACGGTAAGTCTGCTCGGGCTGATCCATTGCATTCAGCGGGTCGAGGTCCAAAAAAGCATCATCGGGTATCAGGCTTTCCGGCTGCTCAAGTGGATCGGTCGGCTCAGCAAACACACTCGGGTCACGCGTTACACGCGCGCGAATTTCAAACTCGCCAATACAGTAGACTTGCCCATGCTCAATGGCCTGCGGCTTGGCCTTAGGCATTGGTATTTCGGTGTCCTTGAACAGGATGCCGTTGCTGCTGGTATCAGTGAGATAGAACACGCCGTTATGGAAACTCACCTCGGCATGACGTCCTGACACAATGCGTTTTCGGTCGGGTATCACCCAGTCACAATCTTCACCGCGACCGATAACGCCACCAGCCTGTCTAAAGGTTTTGCTGTTGGGTAATCCCGGTTCAAATTGCTGCGCACTGACCACATCGAAGACCAGTTCCATTGCGTTGATGCTCCTTGCGACTAGGCGTCGCTGGTTGCTGTCTTGGGGTCGCCCAACGGGCGATATTCATCATCGTCAAACTTGTGGTTGCCAGCACAGCCGGCCAGCAGCGCGGTGAGTGCCAGGACCAGCAGGCAGCGAATGGTGGTTACCGTCATATCCATATTCCTTAGGTGTTGACCGGTTGATTCAGAGATAAACAGGGGGAAGGCCAGGTTCGCGATCTGCTCAGCGCTACTGGCGTCCTCGTCCTGAAGGCGCGGCCTTATGGTTTTGAAAAATCCCTTTTTGACTGGCCTGTATCCTGTTGTGTGCAGTGCTGCAATCTAGGCGGTGACGGCTCAGAACGATCGCCGGAGCTGCTTGCTGATCAGCGCGATGGCCCCTTTTCTGCGTATGACCGCAGGGGGGGATCTGTTCTTTTTTAGTGGCGGCCAAACCTTTGCGAACCCCGCGTATTGACGAGGCAAGCGCCGACAGAACAGAGCAGCAATGAAGCACAAGCGGTTGTTTAATCATTGAGCCAATATCAAAAAAGTGCGCGCTAACAGCGCCTTTCATTCGAGCACGTTGTCACCACGTTCAGAGGGCTTGCGCACGCCCCCTTAGCGGGTATAGCCAGATAACCTCCGCCTGCAGAACTGTCCGATAGCAATGCATGAAGATTGAGCCGCGTGGTGATCGTGGCGGAGGCGAGTTTACCAGCGTTTGTTTATCGCTTTTGTGAAGCAGTCACCATCAGCAGCGTTCGCCTGAAATGATCTGGTTAGTGTCCTCGCAGGCCTTTCATCAGTCTGTCACGGCCATTTCATACAAGCCTGGTATGGCAAGATGGCACTATTCGCATTCGGGCGTTTAGTGCGGCGAAAACCTCAGCGATCAGGGATACAACGCCATAGCCATCACAAGGCTAAGGCGTTGTGGGGCATTGGGCGGGCTCTTCCATGTTGAGCGAGTAGTTATAGGGGTGGCTGGCTAATCCGAATCTTGTCGTACCTGCCGAGACCTTGATTTCATTGCAAGGCAAAAAATGCACGTTGACTACACCGAGGGCTTCATAAGGCGCGACCTCCACCTCGACGCGGTGCTGGGTGTAGTGGGTTTCGTGTTCATCCATGCGTTCCCGCCAAGCATCTGTGAAGGCTTTCTCTGGCCAATCTCCGTAAGCAAAGGGATCCGGATCTTCTTCCCACTCCACGACGACCGTTAAGCCAGGCTGCCACGTGACGGGTAGAACAACGCAGCAGGTTTGACCGCCGCCGGTGGAGACGTTGACATTTGAGCCTCCACTGCCGTTGATGCGAAACCAGTTTATCGCTGACGAGCTCAGGTGGTTATAGCCCTCAATGGGGGCGCCCAAGCGCTCAACGCCGGATGAACGCTGCAGCTCGGCGCAGCCGTTGAGCATTAGCAGGGCGATGGTGATGAAGGTGGCGGCTATGAGTCGGGTTGCGAGTGAGCTCTGAGAGTAGGGCATGATTCATCCTTGAGGACTGACCTTATCCGTTTGAGCCAGCCGATAGCGTAATGGCCTAATTCTCCCTGATCTCAATGGTTTCGCTAAGGGCTTTCCAGCGCGGCAGTACGTTTTCTGGTGGCGGTGTGAATTCGGTCAGGTCATCGGTACCTTTGGGGAAGGTAAATACCTGCACCGCCACCAACGGGCTCAGCAAGCCGCCGGTTTTGGCCAGGCCAAACCAACCTCGCTCCTGCTCGCCTGAGCCGGGAATAGGGTCTAACCGCCAGCCGTCCATGCCTGCCAGATGAGGGCCAATATAGGTTGGCTCCACAAAGCGCCTGAACGTCCATTTTTGGGCGTCAAACCCAGGGCGGTAATCGGTATCGTAGGTGCCTGTTTTCGGGTG
>JGI24519J20070_1000453_pt1 | contig 11395 bp, 8 predicted proteins | sample LinPmetageLP43_FD_20070 | JGI IMG/M metagenome (IMG submission 20070) | reverse complement strand
TTTTTCCTTCTATTTGAACGATACCGACTTTTTGCCCTATATGCGTGTTTGGGCCTTATGACCATGTTCACCGTTTATATTATTCTGATTTTGAACTTCAGTGATTTTGTTCCCTGTTCCTGTGGTGGGGTTCTTGAAAATTTGAGTTGGAAGGAGCATGTGGTTTTCAATGTTCTGTTTATTATGTTCGCCTTGTTCTCAATTCTGGAACTAGAAAAACGTAGAAATTCTAAATGTGAAATGATATGAAAAGAATTGCGGGATATAAAAAAATAATCGGTGTTGTATGTTTGGTAATAGGGTCGGTAGTTCTTTTGTTCCTATTGTCCGAGAAGGAAGTTCATCGTAACAATGCGTTTACGAGAAGGTTTCCCCCACATCCAATTTTAAAAAAAAGGGACTTTGAACTTGGTCATAATTCGTATTATATCGCTGGCCTTGATAGGGATATACTCTATTTAGGAAATCCTACTACGCCCCTTTATTTACTAAAAATAAACCTCTCATCCAAGGACACCGCTCAAATCAAAATTGATATAAAAGAACGTAACCTTCCTTTTCGAAACATAAAGTTTAGGCTATATCCACCATACTTTTTTATGCTGGATGGTACCGTACCGTGTATTTTTCGAGGGAGGATCAACGAATGGATTGCTAGGCCCTGGTCGCTGGATTCCGTTTTTTTTGATGTGGCGATACCGGTGGATAGCCAACGTCTTATTATACGATCGTTTGATGGAAATTCCCACAGTACAATATTGGGAATCATAGATAAGGACACGTCGACCTCCGTATCATTAAAGCATGGAATTCTAGAAAAACAAATAGATGGGGTATTCGATGTAGATGGTATATTGACTTATACTACTGAACCTAATCTTTTAAGCTATGTCTATTATTATCGTAACGAGTATATCATCATGGATAGTGATTTAACGGTACTGAAGCGTCAACAAACCTTGGATACCGTACATAAAGCACACCTCCAAGTCGCCCCTAGCAAGCAAGGTGCAGTCACGGAAATGCAAGCGCCTCCATTAATCGTAAACAATAATTCCTCTTTGGACGGAGATTTGATTTATATCAACTCCAACCGTTTAGGAAAATACGAGGATGATAACATGCTTGACCAAGCATCCATTATCGATGTATATAATTGGAAAAATGACATTTATATATATAGTTTTTATCTATATAAGGAAAGAAGCGAAAATATCAATGAAATCAAGGTAAGCAATAATACCCTGTATGTTTTGGTCGGAAACCGCCTATCCACCTATGAAATTCGGAATAGTGATAACTGAATAATTCAGTTTGCTAAATAATACTGGGAAACCATTTATAAAACTACCGGCCGGTAGCGGGGCAAGATCGAAAACCCGTTAATAGAGTAGATCATCATTTAAATTTTTATATCATGAAAAAGCAAAAGTTCAAATTTCTGATTCCGGCGCTCGCCATTGTATTCGCAACGACTGCAAGTGCCTTTACCGTTAAGGATAACAAAATTCTTGACGAGAATAATGCGATTGCAGGGGAATATTACCTGAATGCTTCCAATCCATGTGAACCAATTTCAGTATCTGGATGTGATACCTCAGGACGAAAGGTCTGCCAATATAATGGACAGACTGTTTTTCAAGCAGGCACCAATTGCCTGATACAATTGAAAAGACCATAAAGGTCCAATCAAAAAAGGGAGTCAATTGACTCCCTTTTTATTTTTGTACAATCCGCTATAAATCAGGATCGATTTTCATTAGACATATTTTTAAATGTTCCTTGTTATTACCACCTTCAATTTTCTTTAGCGCAGATTGAATTTGTTTCGCAAGGTCCCTCAAATTTTCGGCGTAAGCACTTTTAAGGGACTGGCTTGTGCTACGCCCTAATTGTAGCACTTTAATATTATCATAATTTGTCTCCGATTTCAAGTGATTTATCAATAACGTGATATATTCCAACTGCAACTCTTGTCGACGTTTTGATATTTGGGTTTCCTTTTCATGTAATTCATGGAAAAGGCCAGCTTGAAGTTCCGCTAGGAGTGGTGCTATAAAATTTCGATATTCCGGGCGCTTTTCCATAAATTCCAGCCTGCGCATTCTTTGCACGTTCAACACATCCGATAATAAATTGATCTGATGGATCATGAGTATGTCCGAACCTGTGGAATAGGAAAGTCTATTCTCAAAACTTGGGCTACTCAGCCAATCCGGTACTATAAAAGCATTTTCAATCAAAAATTTCAACGCTCTTTTTTGTTCATCGATGGGCGTAGGTTCAAAAACATCTCCCTTTTGAAATCCAGCCTTATTATAAATGGTAACCCCCCCGATTAAGGATGTGACGTGCTTCATTTCATCGAACCATAGTTCCAAAGTCTTGTCATATAGCCTATCCAATAGGTCATCATCACGTTTGTCCCTATTCAATGCAGGTAATAGCTCCAAGACCTTTTTGATATTTTTAAGTCCCAATTCGGTACTCCTGACCGGATCGTTATTATCAACAACTTCATTCGTATTTCCTGGACCGATTTTTCCATAGTTGTCCGAATTAAAGCGGAACCAGGCAATGCTATCTTTCTCCCTTATCATGGCATCCAAGTAGGGGAGTTCATCATAAAGATGTTTTGCGCTGAGTAACATGGTATAGCCCCATTTTATATGGTGAATATCCATAGGTCCAACTTTCTGGACAAGAAGCGAAGGCGGAACATGATCTTCCGGCTGTGCAATATAATTATGACGTGCATAGGTCATTACGCTTGGGGTATGCCCCATTTCCCTGAGCCAATCGACATCCCCCATTTTATCGACCGGATACCCATATTCTCCAAAATTTGCATCCATAATACCAAAGGCATGGCCTGCCTCATGTGCGGTAACGGACTGAATGAGGTCTCCCACAAGGTCATCTGAAAATGGATAGTTCAAGGTTCTAAGGTCCAAGGGTGCACAGCGCACCAAATATTCGTCGCTAAGACTTTGCAAAGAGCTACTTATCAATATATCAGCCTTAAGAATTTCCCCGGACCGATGATCGGTAACAAGGCGAACTGAAGAGCCGGATTCCATCTCCGCGCTCCTGATTCCCGAATAATTGGCCCACCGAATCAGGGAATAGTTGACACTGTTCTCACTCGATATGGAATCAGGTAGTTCTTTAACTTCAATGGCATTTTTGAACCCGGCGGCTTCAAATGCTGGTGACCATTCCATTATCCCTGCCCTAAGGTACCTTTTCCACTTGTCCGGTATGGCGGGGTCGAAATAAAATATAATCGGCTTAATTGCTTCGCTTAGTTTTTGCTCGGGGTATTTTTTTTCTAGCCTCCACCTTGCAATAGTCGCTTTATAATTTCCATTTCTTCGGTTACTCCAGTTAACGTCCAACATGTATCCCATTCTATGGTCGAACAATCTTCCTCGCATAGGTTCTGGCAACGTATAAAAGCTATAATCGACTGAAATGGACCTTGGGCTATCCTCGGTAAGGGTCTGACTTGTCCTAATAATGGTCTCCCCGTCCATAAATTCGACACTTTTGACAAATGAAAGGTCTCGCAGTATGGTTTCTTGGGAATAAAATCGGAACCATCTGATTTCCAAATTCAGTAATAGGTCCGTAGCATCTATCACCAGTTGATTACCCTTACTTTTTTCAGTGATTAAAGGAAATTTTCCGAGAACACGTTCTTCTATGGTATAATCGCCATCTATAGGAATCAGCTCACCCATGACCGATGTTACCATTTGTTGNGAGAGTACTACTTGGTTTCCGATTTGGGACCATTTAACATGTAACTGATTCATATGGTGCCGTACGAATAATATGGGTTTGCCAATGATACTTTTATCAAGTTCCAAATAGATCTTATCATTTTCCAGATATGCTCCTATACCATTGTTGGTCTGCCCATTCAGCGGGCAGACCGTTAAGAAAAGAATGGTGAGACATAGGAGGGGAACTAATCTCGAACAATGTCTACCAGACTTTTCTCGAACAATGGAGCTAACCCAAAAAAATAAATTAATATCCTTCATTCTGAGGTCCGAGATTAGGATTCAACAATAGCTCTGATTGTGGAATTGGAAGAACCAGTGAACTACTTTTCCAATCCGGTTTGATAGGTGATAAAATAGGCGTGGCCCTTCCAGTTCGTTTTAAATCAAAGAAGCGATGTCCCTGTTCCGTAAAAAATTCAGCTTTTCGCTCCTGAAGAATGGCTTCCAATAAATCATTCGGATTGCTTGTTGAGATTGAAGGCAACGCGGCTCTGTTCCTTATTGCATTAATATAGTCCAAGGACATTTCTATATTTCCTAGATGGGCATGTGCCTCTGCTGCAATCAAATACAGTTCCGGTAAACGTATTAAAATGGAATATTCTTCCGTATCTGCCGTAGGTGTATTACGTTGATATTTATTTGGGAAGTACCACGTGTTGTCCCCGTCCGAAACTGTTCCGACCCAAGCCATAAACCGTGCATCGTCAGCCTCGAATCCATTACTTAATTGGGTTGATAAGGTTGAATTGGGGGGTGGCCCACTTGTGAATACAAAGGTGGATGCCTCCTCAGTATTGTTTCCCGGAACGTCTGAATCCAATTGCCATAAGGTTTCGGGACTGTTTTTTTTAAATACGATGTCAAGATTGTCAGTTAAGGAGTAGGGGCCACCGTCCAGCACCTCCGCAGCTTCATTCATAGCTTTGGACCACTGCTCTTGATATACGTAAACCCGTGCCAAGAATGCGCTATTAACGGAATGGTTGGGGCGGTAAGAGCCAATTCTCCCCTCAGAATTTGAAAGTAAGGTTTTGGCCTGGAGCAAGTCGCTCTCGATCAATGGGAACACCACCGAGTTTTCCAATCGAGCTGTTTCGCTATTGATTCTGTAGTCCGTTGTCGTAATATATGGGATATTCCCAAATAAATTAGACAAGTTAAAGTGCATATATGCCCTTAGAAAATAAGCTTCCCCAAGAAATTGATCCTTATCTTGATCCGATAGTATGTTAGACCCTTCGACCCCTTCAATAATACTGTTCGTGGCATAGATCAATTCAAACGCCGTATTCCATAAAAGTGCGACCGAACTGTCCGAGGCCGGAACGCGACTATTGGTAAATCCTTGAACACTGGGTAGATCATTGCTGAACAGTTCAAGTTCATCCGCGTAATGCGCCATTAGGTATGATGTTCCTGAAATACTTCCCGTCGAAAAAGCTTGATCACGTAATTGCCCATAAATATGTGCAAATGCCGCATCGACCGTTGCGGGATCCTCAAACACCAATTGCCCTGTCAACTGATTGGTGGGGGGTTCGATATCCACAAAATCCTCACAGGCGATCATACACATGAGTACAATTAGGCTCAAAAAGAATATTCGTTTAGGTAATCTCAAATTGTTAGCATTTAAAGTTTTATTTTTCATGTTATCTTTTTAAAAGGTTAATCGCGTTCCCAAGCTGATGATACGCAGTGGAGGCACGGTAGCACTGTTTCTTGTTTCCGGATCCAGCCCTAGGTAATGGGTAAAGGTCAATAGGTTTTGACCTTGTAAAAAAAGTTGGCAGTCATAGCCGTGGGTATCTTTCTGCATAAGGGCATAGGTCATCGAAAGTGTTTTTAAACGTAAAAATGAGGCATCCGAAATCGAAGTGTCACTTTGTGTAAACTGTTGAAAAGCTTGATTTTCATCGAATGACTGTCCGGTCGTAAATCGCTGTATGTAGCGCTGATCACCTTGTGCGGACCATCTTTGAAGGACCTCGGTCGGTTGATTTGATAGCCCTCCCGGTATTGTTCCTCCCGTAGACCAGTAGTTACGTCCTAACTGTTTGCTAAATTGAAAGAGCACATCCATTTCAAATTTTCCTAACGTGAACCTATTATTGAAACCTCCAAAATATTCAGGATCCAGACTCTTGACTACCTGCTGATCATCTTCAGGGGATATAATACCATCATTGTTGAAGTCCTCGAATTCATATAATCCGGATGTGGGATCTACCCTGTTCAATTGGTACACTTTGGCGATGTTCACTGGTTCACCGACCACCAACGAATTCGAATAGGTAGAACCTTCGAGATTGGGAAAAGAAACCAGTCGGTTCTTGGGAATAGTGAAATTAATAGAAGTTTCCCAGGCGAAATTTTGAGTCCTGATATTTAGGGTGTTCAGCCCAATTTCCCAACCTTTGTTCTCGACGGTAGCCTCTAGGTTTGCGTTAACGGAATTGAAACCTGTAGTACTCGGTATGGGTATGCCCACCAATTGGTTGGAGGATCGGTTTTGATAATAATTACCGTTGATACGCACGCGGTCCATGAAAAGTCCAAGTTCCAATGCCAGTTCCAATTTTTTATTCGATTCCCAACTAAAATCCGGATTGAACAATCGCGTCGGAAATATCCCGACTACATTTTGATAGTGTACTCCTCCAAAAGAATAAGTGTCCAAATATTGATAGTCGCCTATTTGGTCGTTGCCCGAGGTACCATAACTTCCCCTTAGTTTTCCATAATTCAACCAAGTATTTGAATTTTTAATGAAATCTTCCTCCGAAAAATTCCATGCAGCTCCAATGGCTCCGAAATTAGAGAATCGCCTATGCGGCCCAAATCGGCTGGATCCATCCCTTCTTCCTGTTACATTTAAGATATATTTACCCCGATGATTGATATTGACGCGTCCAAAAANGGCTTGATAACGATACTGATTGTCACTATCCGTTAAGGCAAAGGTATTCGAGGCAGCAGAGACGCTTTCTATGAAATTGTTATTGNCAAAACCAAATCCTAATTGTGAGAATCGACCAGTGTTCTGATTTTGGTAGGAAAGTCCTGCCAATGTTTCTATGCTGGTTTTTCCAAATTCGATGCTATAATTTAATTGAGGTTCCAATATCCAAGAGGTCCTAGATCCTGTGTTATAGATGGCAGCGGAAGATGCACTGCCAATTCCAAAGGCGGGATTGTAAATCGTTGAGGGAATAGTCTTGATTTCCCTTAAATGGCTCTCCGTATAACCAAGGTTAAGTTTTAATTGTAGATGTTGAAGTAAAGTATAGTCAAAAACCCCGTTAGTGATTAGTGTTGAAGCATTTGTACGATATATCCCCTGTAATCTGTACAATGGATTCCGCCACGTCGAGTTTTCCCAGTTGAGGGTTCCGTCTTCATTGTACAATCTCGGTGCATTGGGCGCCAAGCTGAGTGCCGAAAATGTAATATCGTCGGATGGAAGGTCATTCTCGTTCCACGTAAAATTAGTAGAAAACTGCACGGTCAATTTTTTATCTTGGGAGGTATGCCCAATATTGGCCAGTCCCGATATTTTTTTGTTGTTGAAATCCCCTGGGAAAACACTCGTCTGCCTATGAAAATTACCGCTTACCAAAAACCGGGTTAGACCATTACCTCCAGAAAGCGATCCTTGGAAATTATTCAAATAAGAGGTTTTACCGAAAAGTACTTTTTGCCAATTTGTTTGTCGGTCAAGATCCCAGGTACCATTTACATCGTAGGCATTGAAGGATAGGGGTTCGGTTCCATCATTGGAAAAGGCTTCCCTTCTCATGGTCAAGTATTCCGCTGTACTGAGCAAATCCATAGTTCTGGATACCGTACCCAAACCTGATTGCACGTTAAGATTGAATTCTGTCCCCTCCATGTTCCCTCTTTTTGTGGTGATCAAAACAACACCGTTAGCACCTCTTGAACCATATATTGCCGTGGCATCGGCATCCTTTAAGATTTCTATACGCTCAATATCCATTGGGTTTATGGTATTCAATGGACTAAAACCGAGCCCAGGCAAGATTCCGGATGCAGCTTCCTCCCCCAAACTGGAAGAGGCATAGGGAACTCCATCTATCACATAAAGCGGATCGTTTCCCTGTGTCCGTATACTGTTCCGACCTCTGATTTTGATATCGAAGCCCGCTCCCGAGATTCCAGAGGTCTGGGTGATTTCTACCCCCGACAAACGCCCTTGCAATGCTGCCAATGGGTTTGAAACCGGCTGCTTTTCCAGTGCCTCGGCACCTACTTTGCCAATACTCCCCGTACGTTCTTTCTCGGTCACGGTATAATACCCTGCATTGAGGACCACTTCATCCAATTGGGTAACATCTTCCTCCATGACAACATTGATTTCCTGTCGACCATTTATGGAAACAAACTCGGTCTTAAAGCCCATGGCCGAGAAGTTTAGAAGGCTATCAAGGTTTACTTGGATACTGTAGGATCCATCAAATTCAGTTATTGTTCCAGCATTCGTTTCTCCAATTTGGATGGTTACTCCTGCGATGGGTAGTCCGTTGGTATCAGTAACGGTTCCTGAAATGGTGGACTGCAAATAATAGGTCTCGTTATAGGCTTCCTTTTCGGTAGGGGTTTTCGCCTTCATTTTTAAGCTAAGAAAAGGGGATAAGAGCAAGTATACGGTAAGGAAGGTTAAGAAGCCATTCTTTATAATTGGTATTTTTTTCATAATTTAGATAGTTGAGTTATACAATCGATTTAAGTTCCGTCAACAGCCTTTAATGAGATATTGAAGGGTTGATTTTTCCAAGGAAACCTACCATTGAATTACGTCTAAGCCTGATGAGTTGATGTAAAGCAAGGATTGTCCTGTCCAAGTTCCATATAGGTTTGGATACTGGATTTTTTTAAAGTGGATGGCTAGAATTGCGATGTATGGCCGGATGCCATAATATTTTTTTGATCAGCTTTGGGAAAAGGGTTTTCGTTAACCGGAAAAGATGAATCGTAAGCCCAAAACTATAGCCAAGTAAAAATTAGACTGGGTTTTTTGGCTTTTTTTGGAACAAGCGATCAAACGAACTATACTTGGTTCCATAGGTTGGAATCTGTAGTAGCTTTCGCGCTTCTTTTAAATTTCCAAATAATTGATTTGCCATGATTCCCCAGATGGTTTGGCGACACATTCATGAAAAACTAAAGAAGAAACGCTAAGAAAAAGTTGGGCGTGAAACTCAACTTATCTGATAGAGGTACTGGTATACCGTGCAGAGATAAGAGAGCTCACGCCCGGGTCGTGAGCCAATCTACTTATCATCTCCCTGCAAAAATTACCAGTTTTCTATCGGAGATTCCAAGCGATGACTTCAAATATTTTCTATACGAAGAATCGCAAAAATACCAACTTTTATTAGTTGGATTAATCTAAGATATAAAAAATAATCACATTTATGTGATTGTTAGTAGTTTTTTTTCTGATTCATTTTGAGTCCTGTATGAAAAATATAAACGATAAAGAACTTCTTACTAGTATTTCAATAGTTTTGAAAGAACTAAGAGCAATAGAAGGTTTGACACAACAAAATGTTAAAGATGATACAGGGATACACATAGGTAGAATAGAAACTACACGAAATGATCCTTCTTCAAGCACAATTTTTGAATTATGTAAATATTTTAAAATTTCTCTATCGCAATTTTATAAAAGATTGGAAGAAATTAACCCTAATTTAAATATTAATAATAAATTTTAATTTTCTAGTAAAAAATGAGTTTAAGTTTCTCTATAAACCATTCATGATTAATTTTTTACATTGTTGGGAAAGGCCACCAAATATTCACACAATTATTAAAAATACGGTCGTTCGATCGAGAAATTTTATCATCTAGCTCTTTTCTTTACAAGTATGTCTGAAATTAAAATGGAAATTTGCATTTTATTCCTAGAGAGTGGTTGCTTCCATGGTTAAATGAAGGTCAATCCCAGAGTTCTCTCGCAAATAATCACAATATTGATGAAAGTACCTTTAGAAAAATAAAGAGTAAAAATGGATATAGAATTCCTGTTGAAACTCTAAACAAAATCTGTGAAGATAAAAACTAAAGTTATGTGAGTTTATTCAGAAGGTTGGTGTCTAATAATAACCTTTCATCGCTTTTAATGCTATATTTTAATTACATAATCGGATTAAATCCGATTATGTACCTTCTTTATTACATAGGCGCAAAAGAAACTGTACTTGTCGACATCATCAAAGAAGCTGGTGTGCGTTCTAACAAGACGCTGAAAATAAAAATAGAAGTTGAACGAAAGCCTCTTTTGAATTTTAGCACCGCAAAAAGTTTTGCTCCGTCCGTTTTCATTAAACGTGAAAAGTTTTACCAGATCAAGTCTATTTGCAGGTAAAATGCATGCGCTGCTTTTTAGAAAGTTGTTAATAGGGTCAAAGGTAGAGATTGGTATGACTTAGAATGGTATATAAAAAAAACCTTAGGATGTACATCATTTCCTAACTAGGGCGGTAGACACAAACGATTGGCAAGATAAGCGTATTTCCAATGAGCAGATTATCGAGCTTTTGGATACCAAAATTAAATCCGTTTCTTTTAGCAGTATTAAAGCGGATGTAGTTCTGCTTATTCCAAATGATGATGTTTTAAACATTTGGAGCCCCGAATATTACAAAGATTTAATAGCGGAAATTAAATTTGAGAATACGAGATCTTAGGAGAAGGTTACTATTTGGGAATTGCTCAATAAAAAAATAAAAATGATTGCCTTCTATTTAAGCATATGGAGCCCCTATAGACCAGTGTTATATAACTAGTTGACTAATTTGGGATTGAGATATCGCGAAATAAAGAGTTTTTAAAGACCTTGGGAAGAAAGAAGGTTGGTTTTATACCCTTCACAACATCTTCATGATTTCAGCATAGCACCTCATGCACCAGATTTAGTTCTTCATCGGAATAGACAACCCTTCTTTTAGGCATAGACCATTCTATCTTTTGCAATATAAACCGCAATTTTCGGTCCTTTCCATTGGCGAAGGTCACAAATTCGCCCGGTCTTAATCGAAAAAAAATATCCGCCCTCCGTTTGGAAACCTCTTTTTCTCCTTTGGGGATCAGGCTTTCAAAGCTCAATCCATTGCGATTATAGACACTGTGGGTTGGTTTTTTTTAATAATTTCGAAAAAAAGTTCGTAATATTTGGTGGTGTTCGGGTAGTTGCCCCAATAGTCCTTCCATATATCGGTTTTACATCATTTCCTATAGTGGTAACAGGTCAATTACCAGGTCAGGTATACCTCTAAAAATATGCCTTTACCGGCAACTGATGACATCGAACCCCGCTTTGAGATTATAGAGATTTAAATGACTATCTAGCACAACGGAATCGTTGGCGCAAAACCCCTTTTTGTTTTCGGAATGAATGGCACAATTTCCATGTCTTTACTTACCTTTTTTCAATTACCCTATCGTTAATTTAAGTTGTAGTCATATAAAATATCACATGGCTTTATTTTATAGCTGGAAATGGACAATTTTAATTAAATAGTTCTAATAATTAAAATATCCATTTCTATTTATCTACGAGGAGATTTATGTTTTAT
>JGI24519J20070_1000452_pt1 | contig 11463 bp, 10 predicted proteins | sample LinPmetageLP43_FD_20070 | JGI IMG/M metagenome (IMG submission 20070) | reverse complement strand
CGTCGACTTTCGTAAGAGTTTCAATCCAATTGCCCAATCACTGGATGTCGCTTCTTTATTCGGTATACCAACAAAGCTATTCAACGTGCCGCTTTGTCATTTGCCAGAATTTCATCGCAATTTTGCTGTAAATTCAATATCTGACTGGAAACAGCGTTTTGGGGAAAAGTGTTTGATGTGCAGCAAGAAGGAAACTTGTTCTGGATTTTTTGAATGGCATCCTGCCGAAATGCTCGATGAAGTTTCTCCATTATGAGTAAACGAAAGTTTCTGATTTCCTCGTTGGCAATGGCCGGCATTATGCCTTTTCCAACTGCACAATCTGCTGCAACTAACAATATCGCTTCCGGTGGAAAAGATCCTGAAGGCGATGCTGTTATCAAGAGGTTTGCACAAGAACATTCTTTCCAGCTAGCACAGCATAGATCCCACTCAAGCCATTCGTCGCATAGTAGCCATCGGTCCGGGGCCAGCGGTAGGGTTAAGTCTCCAGTATATACACCTCCCCCGATCCGCCGTCCGAAAACGACCCCTGCGCCTAAGCCATCGCGCAATACGAGGAGTACGCCGCCAAGTTCGGTGCTTCCTCAATCTCCCGCAATTGCTCCAAATACGTTCTTTAAACCCCAGGATGACGCGATAAAAAACGTTGTAAGACGCGTTCAGATTGGCCTGAAATCCTATGGATACTATACCGGGTTAATCGACGGAATTGCAGGTTCGGGAACTCGCGCTGCGTTGGTTAAATTCCAGACAGACTTTGACCTCAAGGTAACAGGCACAATCACTCCAGAAGTTTTGGATGCATTTAAAATTGTTGCGGAATAGAATTACTACTCATTTGATCGTGCTTCTCATTGGTGTCGCAATGGCCTGGGTAGCTATGCCGATTTGGCGTCAGGCAGTGATGTTTGCAAATCAATCGGAATATGGAGCGCTTGTGGAAAAATGCGACGTTGCCATGAGAGATCATTTACAAGCGCGGCAACGTAGCGCCCAAAGGTCTTCGGATGATGTTGGCAGCGAACTCTATTCAGCTGAAGTTGGATTGCTCATCTGTCAGGACTACGATTTATATCAGAAACGTTTGATGCAGTGGGGTTTGAGGGAAAATGAGTTAGCTAAAATGCGATTGTTAGCCGTAGAAGAGCGAAGTACCGATCTGGAAGAAGTTGTCGCAACCCATGAAATTCGATTTTAAGTTACTTTTCTACCTGCTGCTCATTCCATTGACCAGCGCTTGTGAACAACAATCATCTGGAAGCTATACTCAAGAAAAAATGGGTCCGGCAACGGACACGCTGAGAATCGAAACTTTGCGGAAAGCCTCAATTCAAAATGGTTTTGTATCTGTTGGCGCACTGCAATCGAAGACAGATAGTGCCAAACGTAGTATTGGCGGAAAGCTATTTGCTTCAAAAACGCTAAGTTTAAATGGCAATATTTCTTGCCAGGACTGCCATCTAGATAAATTCGGGTCAGTCGACGGTCTGCCCAATGCAGTTGGTGCAGGTGCATCGGGCGAAGGCGGTGCTCGAATGGCAAGCGGTGGCCAGATTATTCCGCGCAATGTTTTGCCGCTTTGGGGGCGTGGCGGACCTAACTTTGATACTTTTTTCTGGGATGGCAAAGTACAATCTGAAAACGGGGTAGTGGTGAGCCAGTTTGGTGATTTTGCTCCATCTTCTGACCCTTTGGTAGTGGCTGTGCACCTCCCTTTTGTAGAGCTTCGCGAAATGATAGCCGATACCCCGGAGGTTCGTAAAGACCTAGTGACGGAGGATGTTGGATCGGCAGAAGTGGTTTTCAATACACTTGCCGGTAGAGTCAGACAAGATCCAGACTTGGGCATTCAATTGGCAAAGGCTTACCAAAAACCGTTAGAAAACCTTACCTTTAGTGAAATCGGTGATGCTGTAGCTCAGTTCATTCGGCATAATTTCCGAGTTAAGAAAACGAAACTCCATCGGTTTGTATTTGAAAATGGCCCAATCACGCAAAATGAATTGAACGGCGGCATAACTTTCTATGGAAGAGGTCGATGTGCATCGTGTCACAACGGCCCGTACTTTTCGGATTTTGATTTCCATTCAATTCCATTTCCTCAATTAGGCTTTGGAAAAAACGGCTTTGGCAATGATGAGGGGCGTTACAATGTGACGTTTAACCCTTCTGATCGTTTTTTGTTTCGGACGCCACCTCTTTACAACGCGACCAAGACTTCTCCTTATGGCCATTCCGGATCGCTTCGAACTTTGGATGAGGCAATTGTCGCTCACTTTGATCCACTGAGAGTGGCGAACTTTCAAAAAATGAGCATCCAAGAGCGATCAAATTTTTACCGAAGAATGAAAGCTGCTCCCGAAGATACTGTCCCAACGACATTATCCGATACTGAGGTCAAAGAACTGGTAGCGTTTATCTCAATGCTCGATTTTTGAAATAGCATACATCCCACCTGCGAGATTAAAGCAATTTTTGAACCAGGTTACAAAGCGGCCAGCCGATAATCATCCAGGCGAAGAAGCAAACTTCCGTGCTAAACAATAAATTTGCCATTCTTGTTTGCAAGGAGACCCGACTATCCATCACAGCGGTGCGTCTTCCAATATTTGTCCCATCGCAGCGCCCAACCACCTTTAGTCATCGCACACGAAAGATCTCCAGATTTGGGTGATATGCACCAGGCAGCGGTTCGAGAACCCCCTGCGCGACCATCGGAACGGCAAATCATCTTGGGACCGGACACCAGGATATGTCCTTCTCTTGATTTTCCGGTGGGTTTTCCCACCAGTTTTACTAGTGCATCCCTTGCGGCAATAGCGCTCGACTCGGGGCAAGGATGACCGCTTGTGCAAGAACCATCCATCTCACGCGCAGCGATGCCAGACAATCTCACTCTAGGTCCTTCCGCACACCAGATAGGTCCATCACCGTCCCAGACACGGATGGGCGTACATTCAAAGGTTTCGCCAGCCGCGACGATGCTTGCGCCAAGTAAAAGTAGTTCAATCAATTCCAGATGTCTCCGTCGCGGTGCTCAATGGCAGGTAAGTTTCTGGATAATGAGGCGTTCGGCCACAAACTCAAGTCTCATTATGTTGTTGGCCGCTTTTGCACAGTGCTTTTTCAAAATGACTATCCTCTCGTTTTCGGTTATGCTGAAGAGAAGAGGGGGCTTGGTCCTTACCGAACCAAGAACTTGGAGTAGGAAAAATGACCGAGGATAAAAAGACTCAATCTGTTGACGAAAAAAACTGGCCCGGCTTATCGGAGCTTGATCGTGCACTCGCGGAGGACAGCTTGACCGCTTATACTTGGAAAAAGACTTGGCGTGATCCTTGGGGACGTTTTGGATTGATCGTATTCTTCATAGCTTTCCTAGCTTTCGCAATATTTGTCGCAATTTACGATGGTCTCATCCAAATCTAAATCACTTCCATTCCTTAACATCATCGGCTGCTTCAGCGCTAGCTCCGCGAGCATTGCGGGTGCGTTTCTGTAGCGCATCTTGAACCGTCCCAACCCGTTTTTTGCCTCGCGATTGAGCGCCGGATACTTCGTCCCGAATACCATCAACATCAGGCGGCGCAGACACTGACCCGCTTCCTGATCCTCCGAGTGGAACACTACCTCTTACGGCATCGGCGCTGCCCACACTTGGTTTTTGCACCGGCGCAAACTCGGGAAGTGTCAGCTTATCTTCAATATCATCATGCAACCGATCCGCATATCCTGCCACAAACCGCGTTTGCAGCTCCTGTCCTTCTGCACTGAGCTGGAAGTTCACATCATCAAACCGCGCATTGCCATAAAAATCTCGGTTGGAGTCCATTTCAGCCATACCCCATTCACGGTACGTCTGGCTGAGGTTCAAAGATCCGGCAGCACTATTGGTTTCATACCATGTCGCTTGGTTTTCGAGGCGGCTGGCAAGCTCCTCTGCACGTCTCGCTTCGACGGTATAGCTTTGCGCTTCAGAAAGTGAGCTGGTCAGGCCCGACGCGCTGTTGGAGATGGCGGAACTGCTGCTGGAACTGACACTGCGGACAAAACCATCGCGGGTATTGGACCAGTTACGGCTATCAGAAATCTGGTTCAGGCTTCCCATGATCCGGTTGCGGTCTTCCGAAGCAATTCCGATATCACTATCGGTCCAGCTGTGATTTCGTCCACCTTTGAGTCCGAGGTTCGCTCCTAGCGCTCCTTTCTCACCTTTTACGCCGAGACCACCTTCGCCGTTCAGGAACCATGATACTGTTATGTCATCGGCGGCGCGTCGCGACAGACCATATTGCTGCTGCAAGTTTCTCGACGCTGAATCCACCTCGCTGAACGCCTTGTTGACGCTGTTGCTTTCGTTGGTGCCGACTGCGGTTTCTGAAGAATTTCCCTGACTGTATGTATTTCTGAGCTCGTTAAACCGGGTGACGGCAGAACTGGTCGATTGCTGGGCAAGGTTTGAAAACGTTTCACTTTGTGATCGGCTGTTCGATGCCAGCGTTGACAGTCTTGAAGTAAAATCCTGACCCAGTGTCGGTGTAAACGGATAGGATGAATTAGGAACGGTATCAAAGCTGTTGTCAGGAAAGCTGGTGGTTTGCGTTCCGCTTGCGCTGAACCCACGCGTCTGCGCTGCGCCATAGGAAATGTTCGGCGCAATAGACCCTTGGGCAAATTGCTTCGAAAACACGCTCGAATTTTCAATATTACTGTTGCCAAGCGACACATTGCCAGTGCTGGCTTCTCGCGCCGCTTCTTCTGCTGCATTTTGCGATGGATTGAGATAAGAAGTGGCTTGACCCGAAATCGCAAGCGCGCCTCTGGCGATCCCGCCAGCGAGAAAGGGAATAGAGGCAACCAGATATCCTGCCAGCACGCCAATATCATTATTTACATCAACCATACCGGAGAAGTTTGCTAGACTTAGCCCAGTCCCGCCTGCGGCACCGCCAACGTCAGATGCACCTTTGAACATCAAGATCATGTGCAAAATAACAAACAATGGCCCCCATGCCGCGAGATAGAAGAAGCCGGTAATATAACCCCGCAGTGCCGTTGGTCCGGTTCTTGGCATCAGGAATAGCGGGAAAAGCACCGGAAACAGTGCGTAGAATACCACTGTCAGCACGATATTGAGGATGGGTACCCATTTCATCGCATTTTGGGCAATCGAACTATAAGTACGCTCAGTCTGGATGTCGGCGCGGGTCTGGGCAAAAACATCAACGCTTGATGTGCCGCTAGAGCCCGCCATTCCGTGCATCGCCTGTTTCATAGCGTTGATAGTCAGCACTTGCCGGAATATCTCGCTGGCGTTTTTGGAAACCCCGCTCAAATAACTATACGCAATGGGTAGATCAGCAAATAGCTTGGCTTTTGCTAGCGCAGCGGTTTGTTTGGGATAGAGCTGACGGCCAAAGATGGTCCCCATCTCATCGATCATCGCGGTCCATTGGCTATTCAGATCATTATAGGCCGCGCGGCAGGTTATGATATTGGCGCTGACACTATCATCGGGATTGCGGGTCAGGAACTTTTGCGCGCGCGCTACGCTTCCCGGCGCAATCACCGCCCAGATGTCATCGCTTGCCGACAGTTCCTTCATCGAATAGCGACCGAGAAGCAGATCATAGAAGACGCATTGACGGAAATGCTCGTCGAGATTGGCGGCAAATTCAGGATCGGAAATACGCAAACTGCGCGTCGAATCAAATAGCCGCGAGCCATAGATCATTCCATTTTTTGAATAATCCAGATCAGTTGGCAGCCCGAACACAGTCTCGGAGGAGCGCACCAGATAGTCGCCGACCTGACTGGTAAAGCTTGCCATCAGTGCCAGCCCCAAGGGAACGTTGGCAACTTCGGCTGGTGCCAGTGATGGATTGATCCTGTCGGTGACATGGACATCGAGACGCGGCACCATCAGGCACATGTAGATCAGCGTTGCGCCTAAAAACCAGTGAAGCCATGCGCGCCAGTCCTGATTGAACGCGACCACTATCACCGACAATGCAAGCCCCATCACCATGGCGACCTGGATCAGACTTTTATAGCCGCCTGCACCGGTCCACGCTGCAACGGCATTGAGGACATTGACGATATATTCGCCGCCGCCAATTGTGAATATCTCGACCATCTGCCTATGCCCAACTCAAGGTGTCAGCGAGCGGTTTTGAACCGCGCGCGACCAGTCGAGGGCTGCTGCCATGGATGGCGACATGGAAGCGGAGAGCATATTCTCGATCATCGCAGTCTTTTCAATGATCTGCATGATAGCGCTGACTTTGGCCTGACTGTTAGATTGTCTATCCGCCAAGGCGCGGCGCACTTCGCTCATCTGACCTTGCCACATCGCGAGTTTTGCTTCATCCGCCCCAATGAAGGTGGACATCGAACGACCCGCTTCGCCAACAATCCGTTCAAGCACCGCAAACAGCAGATCAACCGAGGCAATTTCAGCGAGAGTCTCGCGGTCATCGGTTGGCATGCCGCGACCGTAAGCCGCCTGAACGGTAAGGATTTTATAGAGCGGCACCGATGCAACCTGCAGCAATTCTTTTTCGGCATTGCCGATCGCCGTGTCGGCGCGAATAGCCTCGACCATGCTGGTGATCAGTGCAGCGACACGAGGGCGAATGGCCTTAGAGCTAGCAAGGCTCATATTGCGAAACGTTGGATCGAGGCATTGATCGGCTTCATCGCAATCAAACACCTTGATGGTCTGTCCCGATGTGCCGTCCAGCAATGCAGTTACTAATGTCGAGGAGGCATCGCCGGCGAACGGCACAAATTTTCCAGGAGATGCGTCTTTGGGCGGTACATATATAATAGTGCCAATGAGCGTCATCGCATATTCTGCGAGTTCGCGGTCAAAGCTGCCGCCAGGATTGAAGAAGGCGGATTTCTTGAGGATATGCCATGTGTAGTTGCGCGCGACGCCAGGATTTACATCGGCGTAATCACTGCCAGCACCGGCGTTTGTGGAATCGCGCTGGCCTTTGGTACCGCAACCATGTTTGGCGGCAGCATAATCTGTGAAAATGCCTTCCGAATTACCAATCGCCTCGCAGATTGCCTTGTCAGCTAGATCACCCTTTGGCCAGATACCGCCCACCAGTCCCTGCGCCATTTCGCAGCTATTAATATTGAGATTGTTCATGAGCTGCGCTTTTTGCGAAAACTCCTGCATGATCTTCGAGCATTCCGGGCAAACCGTGTCGATGGCGAGGCTGAAGGCAAAGCCGACCGCGTTGTTCGCCACGGCTTTGAGCATCGCGACAATTTCGCTGGCGTTGATGAATGAAAACGAACCTGCAAAAATATCAATACCGCCGCAGCCTGCTTTGGCAGAGGGTAGCTGCAAGTTTGCAATATTGGTCGTCTTCTGGGGAAAGCGCGTCCAGACATTACCGAGACTATAATAGCCCGCCGACTGGCCCTCGAATGCGGTAGGTCCGGTGACATTGGCAGCGCCGCCCATATCATCCATGAACCGGTCCATACTGTCTCCGACATTGGCAGAAAGGGGAGCGATGATTAGACTTGCGGCTGCAATCGTAGCGATTGCTTTTTTAATAATCATGTCCGGCTTCCTTTGATGTGAGCAAATAAATACGGTCCTGCAGTTCATCCGCTGAGATGATGCCGTAGCCAATCGGGATGGCCCGGCTTTGCGCGCTATCCCAAAGCACCAGGGCAGGGGTAATTTTAGGCTTCAATCCCATGCGCACGCGTTGCCCGGTCTCGACGGTGTAATTTTGGAAATGCTTCGATGGTCCGCCATCGGTTGAGATGGCGCGGACCGTCAGTTTCCAGCGACCCGATACTGATTTTACGATTGGCGACATGACCTCACAGGCTCCGCAGCTCTGAGCAAAAAAGTAAAACAGCCCGTAGCGTTTCCCCAGATTGGCCATGACGGTATCACGCGAAGCGCTTCGCGCATCTTGCCACTGTCTTTTGGCCAGCGTGGAAACCGGGCGCTCGAGCGTGTAATCCAGATCGGGTTGCTGCCAGATCGCGCGCTGCCAAACGTCCGAAAACAGCGACGCGCGGTCGAGCTGTTCGCGTTGGAAGCGTATATAAGCGATAACATTCTCGCGGGTTGGTTCGAGAATGGCTTTGGCTTTAAGCTCGCGCAATTCCTTCGTGACCGCATCGAGTTTCTCGCTTGCGCTTGTCTGTGGTTCTGGCGGCAGCGCTTCCATTTCAGGCGGCTTTGGTTTGGTGCAATAGAACCAGTAGCCTAGCCGGCGCTTCTCGCAGTAGAGTTCATCCGCGCTGGTTCGCGCGGTATTGGTTGGTGGGTCAATTGGATTGGATGTTGCGCCTTGCGCAAATGCCGGACTGATGGCGGCGTCAATAAGAAACACGATTGCAAGGACAAGCACGGCCAAGCCGCCGAGCGCTAAGGGCAGGGGAAACCTTCGGGCTAAGTTGTTCTTCATGGGCCTGATCTCTCGTAGAAGTTTTGAATTTTCTGCTGGATGTCATTGGCCGCTTCGAGTTCATCGGGCAGGCGGGCAGCTTCGGTAAATTCAGAGTAGATTTCGGAAAAATCCATTTTTGAAAGATCAAGCTGCGCGAATTCCTCAATCGAGAATCCATGACATTGTTCGTCTTTCGCGCGTGCCCAGGGCTTGGGAAGCTGCGCGCGGCCTTGCTCCTGCAAAATACGCGATAATTTCGAGGTGAAGCAGCAATATGCCTTCTTCTTGGTGATGCAGATGCCGAGGATCTTCTTCGAGCAATAGCTGCCGACATAGGCACACAGTCCATTTGCATCGCGTTGGTGAAGGAGGATCTCTTGCGTGTTGCAGCCCAGCGCAACCAGCAGACTGATACCGGGAATAAGCGGAAAGCCTTTCCCCTTGCAGCAGTTAAGTACGCCAAAGACTTTCGAGCCGCACGTTTCGCGCTCGCCTTTGAAAAGCGTCAATGTGTCCGGATCAAATTGTCCCCGCGCATCGTCCATCGCATGGAGGGCAACAGCGGCATCTTTGAACTCATCATTGGGCGTACGTTCGATTGTCTCGCATGATCCGTCGATGCAATAGACATCGCCGTCACAAATATACTGGTTGCCTGAGCCTTGCGTATCTGGAAGCGGGCAATCATAAACGCGCTCTATCGTTGAACAGGGATTATCTTCGCTCAGGCAATCTTGCCGCAGCAACTGGCAAGCCGGATCATTGTCGAGTTCCTCGCAATCATTGGCAGCGCGCCGCGCATTGCATTGATAGGCCCGCTCCCATGCCCAACAGGGTTTTGTCACCGGCACTCCGTCTATGATGCGGGTTTCCGGGTCGCTGTCGCTACAAGTTTCGGCTGTTTGCTCGCAATCTGCATCTTCGGCGAAAGTCCGGCATGCGGCATCATTTTTGTTTTCCTGAATAATGTTCTCAGATGATGTCGCGTAGGGCGTTTCTCCCGCGACAGGCGCGCTGCAGCTCATTTCAACATAGGGCTCGCCGGGTTCAACGCAGTATCTCGGGCCATATCCGTTGTCATGCCACTGCAAACATGGTCCTGGACGTAATCCGGTCCTACGGCATCCATTTGCGTTAAATATCTCGCAAGAAGGGACGCCGCCAAAACCATATGGGCTGATGTAGCTGCACAGATAATGATATTGGGTCCGCGCTTCGACGCTTACATCCAGATAGATGCTGCAGCTCTCGTTTGTTTCTTCCAGCGCCACCCCGCTATTGCAGGTTGCTGTATAACGGCCCGGCGATCCGGGAGAAGGTGGAAGCGGAACGCAGCGCCCCTCCGCTCCGCTAACTTCCATATCGCTGGTATAGGCAAGCGGGTCTTCGTTGATCGATTTAGACCGAGCAGTGACCGCTTTGATTTCATCTATCTCAAACTTAGCCCGCCGGGTATTGGAATCCTTAATCGCTTTCATGCCTTCGTGGCTGCGCGCTGCAGCCCGCGCATCGCCTTCAATACGTTCCGGATTATTGGCATAATCGGCCTCAGCTGGATTTGATGTGTAGCCGGGAATACGCGAAGCATCAGGCTGCGTGCTTGCATTTGCGCGCGCGCGTTTCTGCTGTTTGCCAGCAAAAGCTTTTCCTTCTTCTCTCGCCGCCTCACGGTCCTGCGCGGCCAGTAGTGATCCTGCGGAGAAACTGATGATCATGACGGCGAGTAGAATTGTGTTCAAAAACTTCATCGCTCAGCGCTCCTTCTTCAGGCGGGCAAGGTGCAGCGCAGCGAGACGCGATCCCGGACCAGCGCCGCCCGCAAATGTTTCCAGCGCATATTCTACGCTGACATTGCCGGTCATCCGGTCATGGGGTGGGACCGCACCTTTGCAGTCAAAGCCGTCGCACAGAGTAAAATCGGAGGAGACCATGACGAAACTGGGCGCAGCCTTGACATCGAAAGCGCGAAATAGCCTGGGATCAATACCGAGCGCGGATAATTGCTCGCCGTTTGATGCCATGGCGGTGAGCATTTTTGTCAGCTGTTTGGCGCTGCCTCCGGGGAAACCGCGCAGCACCGTGACCCCGCCTGCCGCTGATGTGTCGTGAACGAGTTTTTTCAAAGACTGGGGCGGCATCGACAGACTTGCAAAGGCAATGAAACGCGGTGCGTCGCCGAGATTGGCCTGGGCCATTTTTGCATGGTCCGAAATCATCCGCTCGAAATCAAAGACTTCGTCTTTTTTGTTGTCGTTGTTTCTGTGTTTCCGCTGGACAGTCTTCGTATATCGCTCGCCATTAGCCCTTGCCTGGTCTTGGGTCTGACGGGCTTCATCTCGCAAATCTCCGCTGCGCATGCGGACATTTTCAGCCAGCGCTTCTGCCTCGGCGGAATAGGATTTGGCCGAAGCACGAATGGACTCAATATCGAGGGCTTCCGAGTTTTGATTTTGCGCGGCGGCGAAACCCGCCGTGCAAGTGGCCCCGAACAAAAGGAAAAAGGAAATTGTGTTTCTCATAGCGCGCAGCAATTCCGTTTGCGCCAGACGAGATAGCCCATGTCCTCGCCAATGGCGGGAATGACCTGTCCGGCAGATTGAAAGGTGGTGGAGGCTCCGATGGGCGGGCAGGCATAGCGGCCCTTGGTCGCAGGATTGGGATTGGTTGCCTGCAGGCGGTATTGCTGCTTGCGCATGATCGGCATCAGATATTTGCCGCACAGACCCTTTTTGCCCATGGTTCCCCAGGACACCAGTTGGCGGTGTAATTTGAAAGCAAAGCGCGACAGTACGAGCCGCGAGGCCTGGACATGGCCAATGCTGGCCGAGACATTGCCGTTCATTGGATACATGGATCCCTGACAGCCAGCGCACCAGAAGAGTTCATCGCGCGGCAGATTGACCGTGGCAGAAACACAATCGGCAGCGCAGGCAGCCAGTGCGAGCGGATTGGCAAACAGCACTGCTTCGGGATTAATAATCGCGGTGAGTTCACTGTCTTGCCAGAGCGGATCAATCTCGGAAATATAGAG
>JGI24519J20070_1000437_pt1 | contig 11710 bp, 11 predicted proteins | sample LinPmetageLP43_FD_20070 | JGI IMG/M metagenome (IMG submission 20070) | reverse complement strand
GCAAGATAAAATCTGGCGATATTACTGTTATACATAACGGTGTGTTGGTTCAAGATCATGTTGAACTTAAAGGAACAACACCCTATGTTGGTTGGCCAAAGAATCCTGCCCATGGTAAAGGTCCTTTATTGTTACAAGATCACGGTGATGATAGCCGAGTTAGTTTTAGAAATATTTGGGTCAGAGAACTTTAATATGATTTAACTTGAAATAAAGGAGTAGACAAAAAAATACCTTGTTTGCTCCTTTATTATTTATGTTGGGTGACTGTTTTACATTAAATTTTTCAATTACCTTACCTTTGTCTTATTCTAAAATGTATTTATGATTCAATCCATGACCGGCTTTGGAAAGCATGTAGTTCAATTACCTAATAAAAAAATTACGGTAGAAATAAAATCTCTTAACAGCAAGAGCATTGATTTAAATGCACGTATGCCCTCTAGTTATCGTGAAAAAGAATTAGAACTAAGAAAATTGGTGGCTAATTCTTTGCTTCGAGGTAAAGTAGATTTTAATCTATATGTAGAGCTTACTGGTGATACTACTTCTACTCAAGTGAATGAAGTTGCCGTTAAACAATATATGAATCAGTTGAAAAACATTGCCGATGGTGATGATTTAAGATTGCTAGAAATGGCATTACGTTTTCCTGATGCTATGAAAACGGATAAGGAAGATATTGATGAGGAGGAGTACGAAGCTATCAAAGAAGCTTTGCAAGGTGCATTAGTAGAAATCAATGAGTTTAGATCTGAAGAAGGAAATGTATTAGAAAAAGACTTTTTAGATAGAATTACTTCTTTGAATAAATTGTTAGAAGAGGTTATTGCAATTGACCCAGATAGGCAAGCTACCATTCGCGAGCGCTTGGAAAAAGCGGTACAAGATTTGAAAGCAGATGTAGATGAAAATAGATTTGAGCAAGAGCTTATTTACTATTTAGAAAAGTATGATATTACCGAAGAAAAAGTTCGCTTGGCAAATCATTTAGATTATTTCAGTAAGACATTACAGTCAGACGATAGTAATGGTAAAAAATTAGGATTTATCTCTCAAGAAATAGGTCGTGAAATCAATACTATTGGTTCTAAGGCAAACTTTGCACCCATGCAACAGATTGTGGTACAAATGAAAGATGAGTTAGAGAAGATTAAAGAACAAATGTTAAACGTATTATAGATGAAAGGTGGAAAACTAATCATTTTTTCTGCACCCTCTGGAAGTGGGAAAACAACCATTGTTCGCCATCTTTTGGCACAACCCGAATTAAATTTAGCTTTTTCTGTATCTGCAACTTCTCGTCCTAGAAGGGGAAAAGAAAAAAATAAAGAGCATTATTACTTTATGTCTGTTTCAGAGTTTAAAAATCATATCAAGAATGATGATTTTTTAGAGTGGGAAGAGGTGTATAGAGATAACTTTTATGGCACTTTAAAAAGTGAAGTAGAACGACTGTGGGCTGAAGGAAAAAACGTAATTTTTGATATTGACGTTGTTGGAGGTTTAAGAATTAAAAAGAAATTCCCCGATCAAACATTAGCGGTTTTTGTAAAGCCACCTAGTGTTGATGAACTTAAGATCAGACTTAAGAAACGTAGCACAGAAAGCGAGGATAAGATAAATATGCGTATAGCTAAGGCTTCTGTTGAATTGGCTACAGCTCCGCAATTTGATAAGATTATAAAAAATTATGATCTTGACGTTGCATTAAAAGAAGCTGTAGATTTAGTTGCTTCTTTTGTTGCTGAAGACAAAGAATAATTGCGCATGAAAAAGGTAGGATTATACTTTGGTACCTTTAACCCTATTCATATAGGTCATTTGGTCATTGCAAACCATATGGTGGAGTTTTCCGATTTAGATGAGGTTTGGTTTGTGGTAACACCACAAAGCCCATTTAAGACCAAGAAAACACTTCTAGACAATCATCAAAGATTTGAAATGGTGTATGAAGCAACGAAAGAGTACGAGAATTTGAAACCTAGTAATATTGAATTTAATCTGCCACAACCCAATTACACTATAAATACCCTAGTTCATTTGAATGAAAAATACCCGAAGGGTTATGAGTTTTCATTGATTATGGGTGAGGATAATTTAAAGGGACTTCATAAATGGAAGAACTACGAAACTATTTTAGAGCTGCATAATCTGTACGTATATCCAAGAATTTCTGAAGGAACTATTGATCACCAATTCAAAGAGCACAATAAAATAACGCGTGTAAATGCTCCTATTATGGAAATCTCTTCAACCTTCATCAGAAGAGAACATAAGAACGGTAAAAACATTAAGCCTTTACTGCCACCAGAAGTGTGGAAGTATATGGATGAAATGAATTTTTACAGATAGAAATTATCTTTGTTACTTTAGATTATTGAACAGGGACTAAATTTGTTGGAATAACATTCTTGGTCTTGGCAAAAGCAAGGGATAATTGCCCATCTTGGATGTCATCTAAAACCCAGTTTCCATCGGTATATTCCATTACCCAAATTTTTTCTTCATCATCAAACTTACTACTACCTTGAACAATTTTATTGGTGTCTTTGTTTTTGAGATAATCCATAATGTTTGCTGTAATCAAGAAAGCGATTCTTGAACCTTCTAAGTTTGCGTCATCTGTAATCTCTAAGTAGAGCGGCTTAACAGATTTGATACCATCTACTTTACAAACATTTACAAGGTTTTCTTTTTTCCATTCATCCAAATGTACCAATTGTTGATTTTGCCAATACCAGGGACTTATATAGCTAGAAGCTTCTTTTAGGTCTTGATTATTCCATGCGATATACACTCTGCTAAAAATATTACGGACGTTTTTATCAAGGTTTAGCCAAGAGAAATCTCTATTTTTTTTACCTAAAATCAATAGTTCTTTTTTACATTTTTTTATTGCAAGGAACTCTCTGAAGTAAACATAGATAATAAGCGGAAGCAGAATTATTCCTATAATTGACATAAGTACTTTTCCCCACCATGTCTTAAATATTGCTTTTACAACTGTACCGCCTGGACCGGCAAACATAGGGTCAATATCAAAAAGGACTAGGGTTATAACCAAAACTAGAATTATAAAATGACTCTTTCTCATTGTTAAATGGAATTAGCGTTCATTTAATAACTAATAAAGGCTACTATTTAGTATGTTTCTACTAAATTAAAGAGAGTTTGCTTTACGTAAATTATCTGTAGCAAGAAATACATCTCCTTTATTATAATACCACTTGCGAACTTTAGGAATTTTTATTCCGTTAACGGTAATCATTTCTGAAAGTAAAATGTATTCTCCGTCGTTTTTGCTTTCGTCATGAAAGAATTGATATACTTCCATGGCATACGTTTTAGGGTCAAAATAGAAATACCAAGTATCACTACCTACTTCTTTGTCATAACCGGCTTTCAATACTAAATATTCTTTTCCTTTAAATGTTTTTTTAATGACCTTAGAATCTATTATAGTCCCAGGGTCCTTCAATTTCATAGGAAGTCCATATAGGTATGTATAATAGTTTTTCATCATTTTAGCGCGATCACAGCTAATGTTTAAACTATCTTTTATTTTAGGAAAAATAGAAGTGCTGCCATTTAATTTTAAGGTGCATTCACCATTATCCAATTCAGACTCTATAGTGTAATTGTCCTTTTTTACCGTTGTTTTAAAATAGTTGTTGGGTAGTTTCATTTCAACAACCGTAGATCTAGGGCTGCTTTTTGGATTTTCCATTTCTATCAACATCTTCCCTTTAAACGTAGACCAGTTATTTTCTGGGTCGTGATAGGAAATAGCTTTTTCAAGAAGTTGTTCTCCTGTAAGTTCTTGAGAAGAAAGAGTAATAGTTAGAAGTAGTGAAATGGATAAAAAAAAGTACCTGATCATCATTTTAGATTATGATGACAAGGTACTTATAATTTTAATTTTTAAAAATAGGTTTTACTTTTTTAACTGCTCTATTTTAGCTGGTGTTACAGAGCTATCGTGCTCGTTATGGTACTGTTGTAATAAATTCATAACAGAGGTCATTAAATCTTTCGTTTCTAAAAGTAAAGAGAAGTATAGTGTCGTGTTTTTCGGACTTGATTCTTCTGTTCGTGTTCTAGCGACTTGTGTTTGAATTTTATCAGAAACCATATCAAACAATTCTTGTTTTTTGTTTAATACAACTCCAATTTGTTCAAATGACTGATTGGAAAAAGCATCTTGAGTCTGATTTAATATTTCTTCTAATTTTAAATCAATTTGCTTAAGCTCTTTTATCTGATTGTATTTTAATTTTTTATGGTTGTTGTTAACGTGTTTATGGCTGACTTTACCAATGTACTCTAAAGATTGAGCGATATCGGTCAAATAACCAAGGGTGTTAATGTAAAAGTTACTTGCACCAATACTATTGTCATCAAGGTTTTTAATGAAATAGAAAATATGGTCACGAAGATCATCTATTTCATTTGAAAGTTTCTCTCCTTGTTTCTTATTCTTTTTCAATAGGCTAACATCTTGTTTCGCCAGTCCATTAATAGAGTTCGTGAAAATCTTATTAGTTCTCTTTAAAACGTTAGAGATATTCATGGCACTTTCAAATATCACCCCTTGAATAGAACTACTTTCTGCTCTGTTCAATGAATCTTCTGCTTTAAGCTCTTTAGCTTTTTTGTTATGAGAGATATAGTTTCTAGCCAATAACAATACTGCAGCAAATAATAATACAGCAAGTGCGGCACCTTTACCAAAGCTAATAAGCGTTAATATGATACCTGAAGCGATAAACGCTATAATAGCTGTACCAAACCATCCACCTATAACATTAAGTACGCCTGCTACTCTGTATACTGCGCTCTCTGCTCCCCAAGCTCTATCGGCAAGTGAAGTACCCATTGCCACCATAAAAGTAACATAGGTAGTAGATAACGGTAATTTATATGATGTAGCGATAGAAATCAAAATACCGGCAACCATTAAATTTACCGCAGCACGAACCATGTCAAATGCAGGTAGTTCATGTACTTTATTCTTAGATAAGGCAATTACAGGTTTGTTAAATTGCGTGTCTATTTTAGCTTGTAATGATTTCGGCATTACCGATGTAATTATCTCTGAAGCTGAAATAGCTATGCGTACCAGCCCTCTTGATAAGAAATTGGGTTGAAATCTTTCTTTAGTATCCTCTTGACTAGATAAATCTATAGAGGTCTTAACAACGCTTTTTGCTTTGCTAGAAAACCATAAGGTTAGTACCATGATCATACCTGCTATAAATAGAAGTAGTGTTGGTGTAGGAACCTTTTTTAGCTAAAATACCCATACTAAATTCTGAAGCTGCAACACCAGAAGCAACCCATGCTTCATACGATTGCCAAGCAGCAATAGGTACACCAATAAAATTAACTAAATCATTACCTGCAAAAGCCAAGGCTAGGGCAAACGTACCTACACCAATAATTAACTTGTAAATATTGACTTTGGCAGCTTTCATTAAAATAAAAGAAAGTAAAGACCATACTAAAAAGTTTACAAGTACCAGTGCAATCAATTGAGTCTCTAAGAATTCTTTAATTGTTATACCTCCAATAATATCATAGCTTTCGCCAGCAAAAGCAGTACCTCCAATACCTTTCATTAATATGAAATAGGTAATTGATGATAAAGCAAAACCACCAAAAAGAGCACCTACCCAAGTTGGTTTTTTATCAAAATTATAAGATAATAGTAATCTCGATACCCATTGTACCAATGCACCAATAGAAAAGGCAACTACGACAGAAAGTAGTATGCCGAATATAATTTGAATGGCTTTATCATTATTGATATAATTAACAACATCTATGAAGCTACCGTTATCTGCACCAATTTTAATTAATGACATAGCAACTGCCGCTCCTAACAATTCAAATACAATTGATACCGTTGTTGAGGTTGGCATACCAAGCGTATTAAAGAAATCTAATAGCAAAATATCGGTAATCATTACCGCCATGAAGATGAACATAATCTCATCAAAGTAAAATTCACCAGGATTAAATATTCCTTTTCTGGCAACCTCCATCATACCGCTTGAAAATAATGCTCCTGCTGCGATACCAAAACTTGCGACAATCATTATCGTTTTAAAAGAAATAGCTTTAGAACCAATAGCTGAATTTAAAAAATTCACTGCATCATTACTAACTCCAACAACAAGATCCGCTACAGCTAAAACAGCTAATGCGATAAGCATTATAAAATAAATATTATCCATAATTGAATTACTCTATTAATTTGCAAATATCATTATCGCTATTTGCTATTGTGTTATGTTAAGGTTATTATTTTCTAAAAATGAACTTCTAATTGTAATCTATACATTAAGCGATCTTGATCACCATCTTCCGATAGGTAACTAAGATCTGTTTGTACTTTTAATTTATGGCCTACAATGTATTTTGAAAACCCTAAAGTATATTGGTCTTGAGGGGTTCTACCCGTTATTTCTTCGCTTAATTTAATGTTTGTATATCGACCGGATATCCCAGTTATTATTGAATAAATACCCTGTTTGAAGATTAAGTCCGTCTCCTATTAGAACTACATCACCAGTTAATGACCCATCTAAATTTGTAGCTATAGGATTGTCGGCAGTTCTATGTGCATACTCCCCCATGAAGGAAAATCCATTGTATTTAAACATGGCATCAATGAATAATGTGTTGATATCGGTTTCGAAAAAACCACCATCGGTAAACATATAAGACCCTTGGTTGCTTCTGGTTTTTACTGCATTTTGATTACTGTCAAAAGTAGCTGCCAGCATTAATTTAGGTGTTTTTTCCCTTTTTTGATCACTGCCCTTATATTCACCTTTGCTTAAAAATTCACCAAAAGGTAATAGCTCTAAACGTGTTGTAAATTGATGACCTCCAATATTTCCGCTCGTAATATTTCTTCCTTCTCCTTGCGAAACTGCAAATATTTCACGGATTAAGAATTTTTCAGAAAGGTTAAAATGATGTCTTAGTTGAAAGCCCATGTCGCGATCAATATTAAACCTGCTGTTTAATAATGAGCGATCTACTTGCATTAAATTTGCCGATGAAATAACTCGTTCAATATTACCTGGCAATTTGGTTTGTCCAAACCATAGCACAAAATTCTCGTAGAAATTCCATTTCACTACGGCATCTAGTATATATCTGGGTGCATTGCTAGTAAACTGGGAAGCTCCTGAAATATCTCTGTTAGATAGACCAAGTTCTATTTTGTATTCTAGTTTTGGTGAATAAGCGAATCCGTCGAACTTAAGACGTGCTCTACGAATAAGAAAGTTTTGCTCGGAATTTTGTAGAGCTCCATCGGTGACATCCCAATCAGAAATTGCTAAAATTTGCATTCTAGCACTAACAATCATTGTCCATGTACTGTCTTTACCAACAAGGTTGAACAGACCTTTTCCAAAAGTTGGAGCGTTAGATTCTTGGCTTTGACCTATAATTGAAATTAAAAAAAATAGGCATACCCAGAACGGATTGATTTTCATCAAGTATTAGTTTTTGTCGATTGCAAATTACTTAAATGAATGTTAAGTTAATGTATTCTTAATATTAACTCTTGGCGTGTGTAATATTATTAGGTAAGAATATTGGTAGAGGATAAGAGAAATTGGGAACAAAAAAAGCTACCTTGTACAAGGTAGCTTTAGGATTTCTAAAAACTAGTCGACAAAAACTAATAGTAACAGAAATCAATTGTGTCTTTAGACAATTACGAAGATCAGATATATTGTTTACCTGTGTGTAACGCTAATATTAAGTAATCTTTAATTCTTGAACTTTGCCTTTAGGGACAATAGTCCTTTCATTAGCTAGATTTTTATCTATTTTGATGCGGTTTTTACAGCCATCAAATCAGTAATGTTTAAGGTTTTTGCTTTTAAGCTAGCTTGAATATTTGTTGTTTCACCTGGGGCAACAGTTACAGGTAGCTCCATTGTTTCATATCCTAGAAACTGAACTACAATATTATATGAACCTGGTGTTAAATCATCAAATTCAAAATTTCCTCGAAAGTTAGTGTGTGTAGAAATAGATGTGTTTTCTATGGAAACATTTGCCATTAGCAATGGTTCGTTAAATAGCTCCCCGTCTAAGATGTTTCCTTGAATAGAACTGGTTTCTTGACCAAAAGTTAAAGAGCTAATGATAAGCGTAAATACGAAAAATATGGTTTTCATGGTTGCTTGTAAATTTCTTTTACAAAGAAACTGTGACAACGTTAACTTAAGGTTAGCTAGTGATTATCAATATATGTAGAAATTGTTAAGGTATTGTTTATCATTTTTCATTTATAGATTGTTGATCCTATAATGAAATAGCAAAAAATGTATCTTGCAGTCTTCAAAAAAGATGTACATGAATTGGGAGCAATTACTTTCTCTGCGCAGACAAGGCGATACAAATAAACGTTTACGAAATGAACAAGATGAAACTCGTTTAGGATTTGATGTTGATTATGATCGTATCATATTTTCTGCTGCTTTTAGAAGTCTTCAAGATAAAACTCAGGTAATTCCGCTCTCAAAGACAGATTTTGTACATACCAGATTAACTCATAGTCTTGAGGTTTCTGTAGTAGGTAGAAGCTTGGGGAGATTAGCTGGTAAAAAAATAATAGAAAAGCATCCTTATCTTAAAGAAGTTCATGGTTACCAATTTAATGATTTTGGTGGAATCGTAGCTGCGGCAGCACTAGCGCATGATATAGGTAACCCACCTTTTGGACACAGTGGGGAAAAAGCAATTGGCGAATATTTTAAAACGGGTAATGGACTTAAATTCAAGGACCAGTTATCTGAGGTTGAATATCAAGATATAATCGATTTCGAAGGTAATGCGAACGGATTTAGATTAATGACACAAGACAGGGCAGGAGTTCTGGGAGGTCTTCGTTTAAGCTATGCTACATTGGGTGCTTTTATGAAATACCCAAAAGAATCTTTGCCTAAAAGACCCACAAATCATATTTGTGATAAGAAATTCGGATTCTTTCAAAGTGAGAAATACATATTTGAAGAGGTAGCCAAAGATTTAGGTTTGCCAACTAGAGAAAATGAAGGAACGGTTTCTTACGGCAGACACCCTTTAACTTTCTTAGTTGAAGCTGCCGATGATATTTGCTATACTATTATTGATTTTGAAGACGGTATAAATTTAGGACTCATTTCTGAAGACTATGCTTTAGAATATCTAATTAAATTAGTGAAGGACACCATAAATACCAAGAAGTATAATTCTTTGGAATATATGGAAGATAGGCTTAGCTACTTGCGGGCACTGGCTATTAATACACTAATACAAGACGCTGTTTCTATTTTTATAGAGAATGAAGAAAGTATCTTAAATGGAAATTTTGAGGTGTCTTTATTGGATAAAAGCGGATTTAAAGCGCAGATAGAAGATATCATAAGCTTAAGTGTTCAGAAAATATACCAATCTCAAGAAGTTGTTGAAAAGGAGATAGCGGGTTACACTATTATTTCTGATATTTTAGATGTGTATATAGATGCTCTTATTGGTAAAAGAAACAATAATGCATCTAACTATCATAAACTTATTTTAAGAACTTTACCGGGCTTTTATCAACAAACCGATGCGTCTCTTTATGAAATAATTTTGAATACGTGTTGTTATGTTGCTAGTCTATCTGATAGCGCTGCCGTACACATGCATAATAAGATAAAAGGGAAACAACTTTAGAACCCGTATAAGATACCTACGCCTAATACTTGTTTGAACTGTATTTTAGGAACACCTGGGTTAACAATGGTACCATTATCATTTTTAACGATATCAAAAAGTATGTCGTCGTCATAAATAACTTGTGTACCTAAACTAGTGCTTATAAACTTATTCACTTTCATGTTTAGGGTAAGCTCCCAATCAACATCTACGTTTCCAAAACTTTTTATATAGTCTGTATATAAATTAAGTCTACTTTTTAATTCAATATTATCAGCAACGTTGATGTTAAGGTTATTGGTAATTAGAATACCTAATTCTAATAAATGATTTTCCCCAGGCGTAATAACATTGCCNTCTGCATCTAAAATNGCCTCTTGTACACCAAAAGAACCACTATCTGCTAAATCTTGNTCTAGTACAAATGTNGATTTTTGTGTTAATGGTGATAAGTAAAGATTGAACTTTTCATCCTTGGTAATGTAAGATGTACCAGCACCAAATAGTAAATAACCTGGAGCCATAAATCTAGAAATAGGCACGTCCCTATCGGGATATTTGTAACCGTTAGAAAATTGTGTATTGAAATTCAACTGAACGGAATAAAACCAATTACTAGTATTGCTTTTTTTGAAACCTAGATTTGAACTCAAACGTATTACATCTTCTGTTTTTCTAAGTTTGCGTCCTTCTTGTGCATTTAAACCATAGCGTAGTTCTAGGTTGTTATCCCATTGAAAATTGCTGAACTTATACTTTCTGGCAAATTTTAAAAACCCTAAACCACTAACGGCATTATCACCACCGGCGTTCCAGTTAACAAAGGCAACTTCGCTTATATTAATACCAAAGCTATTTTCGGTTTCCCAGAAAGAAGGTACTCTAAAACGCTGAAAACCTTTTTGTAAAGTTTTTGTCTTTTTAAAATCTATATTGGGTATTTGAAGATTTACATCTTTTCTGGGAGAATAAATTTTATCTACTGTTCTACGGATAACAATAGTATCTACAGCAATGCTGTCTACAGTAACACTATCAACAATAATAGGTGCTGGTATTGTATCTTGACCTTTAGCTACTAAGGTTACCAGAAATAGTAACGGAAATAAACATTTAAGCAATTTTGAAGCCATTATTTTCATAGAAATTGTTGTACATATTGTTTTACGGACATCTTATCTATCCCTGCTTTTTTATACAGTTCTTGGGTAGCACCGTGAGTTATAAAGCTATCAGGAATACCAAATATCTTAATTATTTTATGGATTCCAATATTATTTGCGAATTCTAACAATCCACTTCCAAATCCGCCAATTGCTGAACCATCTTCTAATGTAATAATATGATCAAAATTCTGTAGTATTTCTTCCAATAAAGCCTCATCTAATGGTTTTATAAATGGGAAGTTATAATGGGCGATTGCAGGGTTATTATCCAATTCATTTAGTATTTCAGTAACCATATTACCGATAGGTCCTGTACTTAGAATGGCAATTTCACTACCTTCTTTTAGAAGTTGACCTTCGCCAATATTTAGCTTTTTCATTGGTAGTTGCCAATTGACTTCTTGTCCACGACCACGTGGGTATCTTATGGCTATAGGATGATCTAAACCAAGCTGAGCTGTGTACATGATGTTTCTAAGCTCAATTTCATTTAATGGAGAACAGATAATTAGGTTTGGTATACATCTTAAATAAGAAATATCGAATACACCATGATGTGTTGGTCCATCTTCGCCAACTAAACCCGCACGATCCAAACAGAAAATTACGGGTAAATTCTGTATAGCTACGTCGTGTATGACTTGGTCATATGCCCGCTGTAAAAAAGTAGAGTATATATTACAGAACACAATTAAGCCGTCAGTTACCATACCTGCAGCCATAGTTACTGCATGCTGTTCTGCAATACCAACATCAAAAGCTCTTTCTGGTATAGTTTCCATCATATACTTTAATGAGCTACCAGTTGGCATGGCAGGTGTTATTCCTACTAT
>JGI24519J20070_1000433_pt1 | contig 11770 bp, 8 predicted proteins | sample LinPmetageLP43_FD_20070 | JGI IMG/M metagenome (IMG submission 20070) | reverse complement strand
ACCTCGAGAGGGGGCATTGGGTGCAACCCAGAGGAGCAGATCAGCGCGCTCCCGAAGTTGCTTACTGGCCTGCAACTCAGGGTTGCGCTCGGGCTCGTTGGCAAGGCGCAAACTTGCCACACTAGACAAGGGCCTTGCGCCCAAGCTTTGGTAGATTCGTGCGATCGAGGTACGGGCTGCCTCGGGCGGCTTAACCAAGTAGTCGTTCAGCGCCGACCCAAAAGCATCGGCCAAATGTGGAGCATCGATCCAGATCGCGTCCTCTGGCCAAACCGCATCACCAGTGACTGTTAACAAAGAGCCATCTTTTTTCAGGAGATTGAGCGCTTCGAAAAACCCTGGATCATTCTGCTCCAGGATGCCGCACAGCTTTTCCAAGCATCGGTCATGGGTTTCAACATCTTCAGACGTTAGGTCACTGCGAGCCGCGATCTTCAACATGAGGTTCGCGAAATCGCTTGCCACTGGCTGATCACGTACGCCCAGCAAGTTATAGAACGAGGAGAGTGGAGCCATATTTCGATTGGCTAGCCACCAGTAGCCACGAAAAGGTGGAGGAAGCCAGAACACCTCCTCTGACCCAAGAAAATCCTCGAGTTGAGGATCGTAAATGAAATCCTGCGCACTTAGCGCCTCGATGGCGGCAAGATTGTCCTCTGCATCAACGCGTTCATTTAAAATTGCATAAGTCACCGTGGAAGGCGCTTTCTTCTTCTGCATACAGGACAGAAGATGATCGACTACGACTTGCGTCTCGGGTTCGTCGGGAACCTCAAGAAGGTCTAGTATTTCGTTCACCGTGCTGCTGGCGCGTCGAAGCGGGGCAAGGTCAATCACAGGGGCCTGAGAAGAGAAGCCAGCAGCACGGGCCGCCCGATACACCTCTGTTGGCAGGTAGAGGTTATCGGGGTCCCTCTCTCCATCCACGACCGCTGGCAGAAACTCCAAGTCTTGGAGCTCCTGAAGGGTCTCCCTGTCATCGTCCTCAAAACGGGGCCACCGCTCGATTATATGCCGAATTAGAGGTGTGATCTTCTCGGCCACCTCGTCAGGAGTGCCTTCCTCTGCAAGCTCCGATAGTCTGTCGACAATATGCCGCGCTGTGACGGTGTCCGGCATACCTAGCTCTGACTCGAGCAGGTCACGCAGCTTAGCGCCAATCGCTCCCATCGGCATCCAGCTTTGGTCTACCCAAGTCTCCCGATCGTCACCCAAGATGGTCTCGAGTGGGGCCGACCAATAATAGCAATCACTTGGTTTCACATAGGAGCCAGCTTTAGTTCTAACGAATGCCGTGTCGCGCAGTCGGCCCATGCTACCTCTGTCAGCAAGCTCATTTTTGTGCGTTACAATTTGCGCGACGATCTCACGATACTGATCGCGCGTTAAATCGTTAGCCAGTATGGTGGTAAGATGGCTGTCGATGTATTCGTGAAAACTAAGAACGTCTACATTAAGAACATGCCGTGCAAAATCGTCCATTCCCGGGCAAAATAGTGAAGTGTCAATTAGTCGGAAATAACCGCTGGGGTCACGGAAGTGTCCCGGTAACTGGCTCCGGGAAGGTGGAACAAATGCTTGCTTAGTCCGGAGAATCGGGGTGTCTGAGAGGCTGCGCTCCGTTGCTCGTGTTTCATCGGCGAGGAACGAAACGAGGAGCTCATAGAATGCAGTTGCATCTTCCGGCCTAGTTCCAATGAGCTGCAGGGCGTCCTCACTGTCAGAGATGGCATTGGTCAGCAGATCGGCAAACTTTTCCAACGTTAGTTCGTCAACTAGGCCTTCTAGCGCAGGGATGGCAGAGACCTGATCGTCCACTATCGGGCAGTCAGGAAAATAGCGTCGAACATGTGCGGAGCTTACCTCATGGGGCAGGCGCCAAAGTTTATTAGGACTGGCGGGATTTCCATCGATGTCGAGCAGAAAAACGGAGGCTTGAAGGCGCTGCACCACCGACTCGTATCCGAGCCTTCCTGATGACACATCCATCAGCCGCGCGACCGCTTTCCATAGGTCAGGAACTGTTGGTTCATCTGTATTAATGCCGGCCCCAGCATTGTTTTCTAGAGCGGAGACCGCCGTCAAAAGGACTAAATTCCTTGCGCCTACTGCAGTAAGAGCCGTGAATTGCGGTCGCAAGCTATCGTCGATTATTTCTACACCGAAGCTTTTAAGAGCAGAGCGTTCTTCAATCGGCATTCCGTCCGGGGCTAGAAATGTACCTTCGCCAAGGTGCCAAGCCCCGGACTCAGTCCATACGCTGAAGTGCTCGGTGGCCCCCTCAGCAAACGCTTTCCAAAACTCGCCAAACACAACTTGATCGCGCATCTTGTAAGTCGCCGAGCCAAGCTCCCACAGTTTAATTGGTCCAAGAGTATCCCTGATTTTATCGAAGTTAGCGGAAATTATTTTGGCCGCGGTGACTATAAGGGCTTCGTTCCAGTATCGTTCGTGATCCTCTCCCTTGAGGACAATGTCCTGGCGACTTGCGTGAGGAAAGAAGTCCGCATTCACATGCAGAGGCAGTCCCGTAGGATGCTGGGTTGGCAGATAAGCGAAAAGCTTTCCGTCAATGGCATCACCATTGAGTGGTATCGCCAAACTAACGGTTCGCGATCTATCCAACTTTTCGAGCGCTTCAAATTTTTCAGATAGTTGTTCCGACTCAATTACTGCATCTGCGCTCTCATCTAGAATGAGCCACTCATGCTTACCATCCGGGCCAAAATCTAGGGTTAGCGTTTCTCCACTAGGTATAATATTGACCGTCATAACCGGTCGCCCTTCTTCTCGGACTTCCACTTGCTGGAGGTTCCTTAGAAATAAGAGGCTGGTCTTTAATATCTGAGCAATCTCGGATGCCACGCTTGAAGCTACATCAGACGGTGTAGGAGATCTGTTAAGTGCTGACCGAATGTCGCTATTTGTTGAGGCCCACGGCAAAACAAATTCCGTACCCTCAATTGGATCGATTTGGGATACCGACCCTCTCCCGCTCAAGGGATTTAGTTGGACTTGAGCTCCCACCGACCGAATGATTGGTGAGTCCGTAACTTGGTAAACGGAGATGAAACCGATCCCGAAGCGACCTATCTGATCTGAAGCCGCAATTTTACTGCGGCTGCCCATTCGAGCGATAGCATGAAAGTTACAAGGCCGACGAAGGCCATTCGGATCTCCCGCTATTTCCCATTGGCACCTTCCATGAAGAGACCCGCAACTGCTAAATTCCGCATTATTGCGAATGATGAGGGCGTCAGCCGTGGCGTCAAACACTAGCGTATCTGCGCCTGCATCGTCCGCATTTTGAACGAGCTCAAGACCCATGATCCCATAGCCAAGTAGGCCTTTGAGGGCTTGTTCTATGTTGCCGCAAAGATCAGCTTCGTAGGTAAGCTCCGAAGCTGGCACTGTCTTGGCGCTTGGTTCAAGATCCTTAGACAAACTATCAGCCCCCAGAGCAATTGACGATAACCCGCGACTCGCCGTATCTTGCTAACATAGTCAAGGCGATATGTCGTAATTTTGCCCGCCCAATAAAACATGGCCTTCCATAAGTTTTACCATGTTCTACCCTTGGGCCAAGTCCTCAGGCCTTAGGTTTATTGAGGGCTGAGCGTGGGCGGCGGTAGGCACCCGCCCAGCCATACACCTTTTTCTTCTTGGCCATCTTCGCTTCAATAAGCTCGTAAGGGCCAGCTTCATGCAGGAAGCCCAGGTAAAGCTCAGGTCGGACATCGTTGGCCCGCGCCAACTCCATTTCCATGGCCAGGCGGCTGCGGGTCTTCCGCTTCCTGTCGTCCTGTTCCTTGGAGGCAAATAGGCGGCAAACCCACTGCGCATCATCATCGCCATGGCCATCCCACCGGGTCCCATCACGCTCCCTAATATAGGCCTTAAGCTGATCCATCATGCCAGCCTGCACAAGCCTGCAGTAATAGTCGTAGGCCTCGCGCTTCAGCACACTTGGCGGCCGCTTTCGGTACGACAGTGGCGCGGCGCGCGATGCCTTGCTGCTAGTCGATGCCTCGGCTTCGGTATTCTGTTGGGCCTTTTCTCTGGCCTTTTTGCTGAGGCGCTTCAGCCGCTTTCGCCATGCCTTAAACTCGCTGAGCGTGGGCTTGGTGCTGTCAAAATATCTGCCCGACATAGGTTCTCCTCTCCTTTTTCAACCCGCTGGATCTGGTGTCCATATGACATAAAAAATGCGGTGAAGGAACTTATCGTGACGTTGCGAAGTCACGGTGTGGAAACCATCGTGACAGCAGGCTGTCATACTGCTGTGAAAAACATGCTCGACACCAACGTTTGAGCGTTTGGAATTATCTCTAACAATTCAACGATATAAGGCACGCATTTGCCCATTTGGGCATTTGGGAATGGCCATTTTTTGTGCTCCATGCTGGTCTGAATCGCGGATCTGTAAATGCTGGTCGCCTAACGTTGGAACATCCAGCGCGGCCTTTGAAAATGAAAGGTGATCAGTAATGAAAAACGAAGGAATAGATGCAAAGGAGCGCAACCTGACGGAGATTGAGGTAGCCGAATGGCTGGGCCTGTCAGTGCGAACGCTGCAGGGCTGGAGAGTCCAGGGCAAGGGCCCTGCGCACGGAAAGCTAGGAAGGAGTGTGCGGTACTCCCCCACTGCAATCCAAATGTGGCTTTGCGCACAGCAACGATCAAGCACGAGCGCTACGGCTGCAGCGGGACCATGTAATAGGCATAACTGTATCTGTGATCACCAGCAGAGCATGGGAGATAAATAATGAAGATCCCATATAATAAGCCGAAGACTTGGAAGCACAGTAAGGCCCGGATCAGGAAGAGCCGCAAGGCATATGAGCGGCTCATCAATGAGCAGGTGAAACGCATACGCCTCGGTAAGCTAGACCGCAAGCGCTTCAATGCGGTTTCTGGCCGTGCTGCAATGCCAGGAATGTTGCGGAACTCGGATATAGATGCAAGATGCAAGTTTGCCAAATACGTGGCGCAGGAGGTCCGCGAGCTTGCAGCAGGATCCACTCGAGAGTTCTACTTTCTGACGCTCTTGGCCGACGAGGGTATCATGCCAATCCATGCTCCCGAGCTTGCCCTTAGCAGATTGCGCGGCAAGGCCTTTAGGGCCATGAAAAGCATCGGCCTCGACGGGTTCTATGCGGTTGAGGTGCAGGCCCTAACCAACTGGTCGTTTAACGGAACAGGCACGAGCCTGCTTGCCCATATTCATATGGTGGGCTGGCGTGCCAAGAGCAAAGAGCCAATGACCATCGCTGCCATGAAGCATGCCTTGAACGGAGGTGGTACACGCTCCAATGCGGCCTGGACCTCTGTATTGGGCGCAAGGCCGGTAGTGATAACCAAACTGGATGCAAAGTATGGGTGCCCATCCTATGCGGCGGCCTACGCGCTCAAGTTGCCGCATGATGCAAAGAAGCGGGAGCCAAAGAAGGCACCAGGCAAGTTTCGCTTGAGATCCATCATGAATGGCTACCGGCCGATCATGGCAATGCGTATTCATGAGCTGTTTTCGCAGATGCACTTTGGATCAAATGTTGGGGGCGTTGGAGATGGCGCAGGCATGATCAAGCGGTGCAAGGATAAGGCCGTAAGAGGGGCCATAAGACGCCGAGAGGCCTATCGTTCTACCGGCAAGGTGGTTGATGCCTTTGATGAGCAGGCTTTTTGGGCTCGAACGCGTAGGCGTAGGAAGCCGGCGTACAAACCTATCTTCATTGATGGATCAAAAATCTGATGACGGCTTTGAGCTCGTAATTGCCCAAGGGTTCTGAGGGGCGGGGATGGGGTGCGCCCCGCCCCTCAGACTATCTCGTCTTACATAGGTTAAATGATTGATATTGCGAGATAAATTGTCTTGTGCTATATTGCCATGGTGCCAGTTGGCATGTGCAATGTAGGTGGAGGTAGTAGATGCGGGGATCGGCAAAGGTTGTTACGGCAAAGTGTTTGCAGCACCTCTTGTCCCATGTGTCGGTGCGCCGCCAGCCTGATCGTGATGCCCTGATATTGCTGCTCAGCTTCAAGGCGGGCTTGCGGGCGTGCGAGATAGCTGGGCTGTCTTGGCCCATGGTAACTAAACCTTTAGGCGGTATTGCAGGGGCAATGGCGGTATCCGGAGACATAGCCAAAAATGGTAGGCCACGACAGATACCCATTCATGCTGATCTCCGCGCCGCGTTGCTAGCACAGTGGAGGCGCGATGGCAGGCCTCAGGCAGGGCCTATTGTGGTGTCTCAAAAGGGCGGCCACATGACAGCAGGCAGCGTCGTTAACTGGTTCACGAAGCTCTACGCGGAAGTTGGCCTAGATGGGTGCTCGTCACATTCGGGGCGAAGGACATTTATTACAAACTCGGCGAGGCTCGTGGCCAAGGTGGGCGGTTGCCTGAGGGATGTGCAGGAGCTGGCAGGCCATAGCGCGCTAACCACGACGGAGCGGTATATTGAAGGTGATCGGGAGGCACAGCGTAAGCTGGTGGCTTTGCTATGATCACTCTCAAGCGTTTCAGGAAGCTGGAGGCCACGCTACGAAAGGCTGGATATGGACCGAGTATTGATTGGGCGGAGGCCATAAAGGCGCCCGTTGACGCGGCGAGCTTTGCCTCGGAGGCCATTTTTGTCATTTGCGGCTCAGGCTTCCGCAATACCGTTGCCGTGCCAATATTTAAGCGCTGTATGGTGGCGCTCAGGGAAGGACGCTCGGCGGCTGAGGAATATGGCCACGAGGGTAAGCACAAGGCGATTGATCAAATTTGGGCTGAACGGGAATCCTTGTTTGCAGCATACAGCGCGGCACCCGATCAGTTGGAGTTTCTGCAGCAGTTGCCGTGGATAGGACCCGTAACGGTTTACCACCTGCAGAAAAACCTTGGCGGGGATCATGCCAAGCCTGATGTCCATATGGAGCGGTTGGCACGCCGGGACCAGACCACGACCCATAAGCTTTGCCGCCGCCTGGCGAAGCAAACGGGCTACAGGATCGCGACCATCGACACCGTGCTATGGAGAGCATGCCAAACCGGCCTGCTAAACTCGAAAAACTATGAGGCGGAGGGTTGGGTAGCAGCCTTCCAGCCCAAGAAATTCCTGAACAGTCACCGCTGATCAGGGAAGGGCGAAGACTGCCCTGAACAAGCGCCTTGCCCCAAAGGGCCGAGGCTGAACGTACCTGCAAACAAGGGATAAGGAGTTTGGTATGACTACCAGCAAGAAGGAAGCGTGCGCGCAAGTGCCGCGGGCGGAGCGCATTGCGCGGTTAAATGACGGCCTGAGGCAACGGGGCAAGGGCGGCACTATCGTTGTTACGTGCGGTGTAATGTCTCTGGAAGGGTATTGCGTAGAGATGCTGGCTACGGCGCTGGCTGCGTATGAAGGCTTTGATCCTGACAATGACCCGCATGGAGAACGCGACTTTGGGGGCCTTGAGCTGTTTAGGGCCAGCCTGCTTTGGAAGATCGACTATTATGACCGGGATCTTAGGTTTGGGTCGGACGATCCAGCAGATGTTGCGATGACCGCGCGGGTGTTGACTGTGATGCTTGAAGAGGAGTTCTAACGTGTTACTCAACGGCGCTATGCGGCCTCTGGGATGTTGCCAGCGTGTGTGGCATCGAGTCGGGATATCATCAAACTAGTCGGGATTGCTCAGAGATCCAACGAAGCGCCGTTAGCCCTCAACCATTCTTTGCTCTGCCTGAAATTTGGCAGAACCTTGTCGACTTCATTCCAGAACGCGTCGGAATGATCCCGGTGCCTTAGGTGGCAGAGCTCGTGCACCACGATGTAATCAATAGCGGTTTGCGGAGCCATCAACGTCTTCCAGTGAAAATTAAGTGCTCCACCTGCACCGCATGATGCCCAGTGATAGCCTAGCTCCTTCACCTCAATTTCACTTGCGCTTACACCAACCTTAGGAGTGAAATGGGCCACTCTTTCGCCAAATATCTTTCGACCTTTTTCAATGTAGAAGTCCCGAAAGGCCTTCCGCACCCCCGCTTCCCCCGCATCTCTGGCGAACCTATCACAAAGCTCCCATCGACCATTTTTGAGAATTAGTGGGGCCTTGGCATTGTCGACAAACTTCAGCCGATACGAGCGGCCAAGGTAAGCAAACCCCTGTCCCTGGGCGATTGGTCTTTTTCGCCGGGTGGCATTGAGGCTTTCCCATTCGGCGAGTGATCGGTACACCCAGAGCGCTCGATCAGCGACCGCTTGACGCAACCTTCCATCGTCGATTTCGTTGGGCGCTCTTACGATAACGTCGCCCGACCGCTCGATCACGATATCGGCCGTTTTCCGATCGCTGCGAATGAGCGTGAACTCGATGTCCTGCGCGCACATTTTCATGATCGCAGAAACTCAGCGTGTCGTTTCTCCGCAAGCTTGGTTAGCTCAACGGCGATCCGTTGATGGTTGTCCTGCGCTGGCGAAATTCCTGAAACCATAACTTCGGTATCAATGTGGGCCCGCAAACGGCGAACCTGATCCGGTTTCCTCCAGAAATCGATGATTGAGATAGCCTCCTGAACAATTTCAACAATACGAGTGGCGAGCGCGTCGAGCAGTGCGGCGTCCTCGCTCGAGAGCGTAACGCCATCACCGATCAAATCAAACAGGTTGGCGCGGAATACTTGCACTTCAGCAGTCGGCTCGGTGGCATCCTCGCCTCGACCAGCCCTGATCTCTGCCCTTAGCTCCTCGTAGTGCTCGGCCAGCGCTTTCCAGTCGTCACCATGCTTAGCGATCAGAGTGTCGAGCTTTTCGCTCATCCGCTTGTAGAAGGCGGGGTCTTCATCGAAGCGAATGGTGCAATGTTTGCGGATGGCGTGCTCCATCTCGCTTGCTGTTGCTCGGGTGCTCCTTCCGGCATGCCCCGTGACATGATCGACAAACTCCGGATCGAGCAGTTCGATCGGGGGTATTTGCGGATCGATGCCCAGCTCGATGAGGTGACGGTTTATTAGTGCTGCGACCTTTTCGCCAACGCCTGCGAAGTTGATCGAGTCATCCTTGTAGCGTTCTTTCGCCATGCGCATCAAATAGCCGAGGCGTCTGGCCGGGCCACGATATTCATGCGCTGCCGAACCCGGTAAAATCAAGTCGAGACTCATCAGAAATTTCTTGAGGAACACCTCAAAGTCGGCCCGCGCCTTGATGTTCTCCAGCGCATCGACCGTCTTGTGAATGACGGCGGCCTCTTCGTCCGGCCCAGCCAGTGACGCTGTCAGAAACCGCTCGATCTCGTTGACGCCCAGACCCTGAAAATGCTGCAGCAACCGGCGATAGCGCTCTTCCAGGATCGGTAGCTCTGAACTGATATTTTGCAATCCAGCCTGAAGGTCTTCTAGCTCTTCATCGGCGTAAATCTTGAGCGCGTCGGTCAAGTGATTGGCGAGGCCGATATAGTCGACAATGAAGCCGCGTCGTTTGCCATGGGTCACACGGTTCACACGCGCGATGGCCTGGAGCAGATTGTGCTCCTTCAGCTTTTTGTCGATATACATGACCTGCTCGATTGGAGCGTCGAAGCCGGTCAGCAGCATATCGCATACGACAAGGAAGGCGATGCCCGTATTGGTCTTGTCGTAGTCGTTCGAATCGAAGGGCTTGCAGAAGTTCTCAACGGCGTTTGCCGCCTTCGCCTCCTTGCGCGCATTGGTGATCTCGGCTGACTCATTGGTGCCGTCAGACGAAATGACCACCGCCACCTTCAGAAATGCGATGCGCTTGATCGCCTCGTCATCAGGTTCAGCTTTCGCCCGCTCTTCCTCCAGCCGTTCCTTCAAGGCTTCGCGCAAGGCCTTCTGGTAGCGTACGGCGGCGAGCTTTGAGTGGCAGACCACCTGCGCCTTGAAGCCGTTGGGCAGGATGTTGTCGATGTAGTGATTGACGATATCTCGGGCGATAGCCTCGATCCGGCCTTCCGCCTCCAGGATATCTCCGGTCGCGCCATACTTCTTCTTGATCGCCAGCAGCTCCTCTGGCGTGCGATCCGCGAACAAGTCCTCGAAAGCCTCATCAAATTCGGCTTTATCACGCAGCGCGGTATTGGCGGTCCGGCCTTCGTAAAGGATCTTGAGCGTCGCCCCGTCCTCGACCGCGTCCATCAGCTTGTATGTGTCGATATACTCGCCGAACCGTTTGACGGTTTTCCTGCCTGCATGGCGATCGGTGATCAGCGGCGTACCGGTGAAGGCCACACGCGCGGCATTGGGAAAGGCTTCGAACAGATTGTCACCCATGTCGCTGCCCTGTGTGCGGTGGGCTTCGTCGACCATGATGAGGATACGGTCTGACTCGTTCACCGTGCCGAAGTTTTCGGCGCTTGGCGGCGGGGCATATCGGCCCAGCTTCTCGCGCAGGCCGTCAGATAGGTCTTCCTTCGCCTCCAGGAATTTGTGGACCATCACCATGTTGATGTCGGAGGCAGGCGAGGCGAGCTGGTCGCGCACATCGGCGCGGCTTTCGATCACATTGACCTTTCCGCCAATCAGCTTTGCGGTGGCGGAGAGCTGGTCTTCCAGATCGGCCCGGTCGACCACCATCAGGATCTTGAAGTCGTTAAGATCGCTGGATGCGCGGAGCATCCGTCCGACGAAGACCATGGTAAGCGATTTGCCAGAACCCTGAGTGTGCCAGACGACGCCGCTGCGGTCTTCACGCGATTGTCCATCGCGCAGCCGCTCTACAATCTTCCGCGCAGCGCGGTGCTGCTGATAGCGAGCGAGTACTTTGATCCGCCGGCCATTGGGTAGGTCCATGAAGGCTGAGCAGGTGCGCAGCATGTCGAGAAGGGCATGAGGGTTGAACAGGCCTTGAGCCAGTTCTTCCTGCGGACGCACGACACCTAGCGGCGGATCGATCTCGGAATACTGCTCAGGCCAGATATTGCGCCAGCTGTAGAAATGCTCAGGTGCGCTGGTGATCGATCCGAATTCCGCCGCTTCCCCGCAGGTGCGTACGACCGCGAGGTTGGTGTAGAAAAGTTTGGGTTCGCCTTCGCGCAGACCGGCGGCTTCGGTTTCGGGTCGCGCGCCGCGATAGCGTTGCAGCTGGACGAAAGCCTCGTGCATCGGATTAGCGGTGTTGGCATCGCCAATCTTGCCCTCGATCACCACCAGCGGCAGGCCGTTCACGAACAGCACCACGTCCGGGATGATGAAGCCCTTCACGCAGCCCGGCGTATCGACACGGAACTGGTTGATCGCGTGGAATGTGTTGCGGGCGGGATCGGCGAAATCGATCAGACGGACGGTCGGGTCTTCCTCACCCGTCACTTCGTTGCGGTCAACCTGCGCCTTGAGCAGCAGCGCCTGCACCGCCTCGTTCGCTTCCAACAGGCTGTGATTGGGCTGGCGGTAGATTTCGTCGATCAGCATGTCGAGCTGCCGGTCGGTCAGCCATTCCTCGCCGTCCTTCGTGCGGTTGAGCGCGCGGATCGACTGGCGGAAGATATCCGGCAGATGCAGCTGGCGGAAATTGGCGCGGAGCGATTTGGAGGGATCGGAGGGTATACCGCTACCCTGGTCGATCGCCGTCCAGCCCAGCCCTTCGAGCTGGTCCAGCAGAGGCTTTTCGACATGGGCATATTCGCTCATGCTGGGCCCTTCTCTAGCAGCGGCTCAACCGAGACTTTGCCGGTGAGCAGGTCTTGCATCAGGCCTGTTTTCTGTCGCCGCAGTTTTCCCAGTTCCACTTTCAGTTCTGTGATCTCATTGATCAAGCTATTCAGTAACAGCGTCAATCGACGCTGT
>JGI24519J20070_1000428_pt1 | contig 11828 bp, 5 predicted proteins | sample LinPmetageLP43_FD_20070 | JGI IMG/M metagenome (IMG submission 20070) | reverse complement strand
AGTTCGTTTACATAACTGTCCTTTCGCTCTCTACCTAGTGTAAACCCACGCTCTTTAATAATTTCATGAACCATTTGAAAGTGAACCAATTCTTCTTGAGCTAAAAGAAGCAAATCTGTCACTAAATCCGGGTATTCAGAATTTAAGGTAATAATTGTTATCGCATTAGTAGCTGCTTTTTGCTCGCACCAAGCATGATCAGTTAGTATCTCTTCTATGTTGTTTTCAACGATATTCACCCATCTTGGGTCTGTGGCAAGTTTTAAATGAAGCATGACTATTTAATTTACCGTAAAAATAGGTGTATATCTATCATAATAACTTAAAATTTATAAATAAGCATAATTCACAATCATCTAAGGCATTAAGCCATAAGGACAAAAGCTTTTATAGTGTTGCAAATAGATTCGTTGAAAAACTCCAATCAATTATGAAAAGAAAATTTAGTTATATCTCTATATAATCAAAGACGAATAGTTAATTTCGTACAGAGCTATCCTATAAACGCTAATTCCTATACAATTTCCGGCACTTTTTTTGTGCCTGTAAATAACAAAAAACTAATTCTTACTTATGTTTAATTTTTTCTCCAAGAAACATTTTTTAATAGATCATTTAGAAGGTTTTATAGATGTACATAACCATCTATTACCAGGTATTGATGATGGTGCAAAGACTGTTGAAGATTCCATTGAACTGATTAAAGGCTTTAGTGAATTTGGAGTGACAGATTTTATCTGTACCCCTCATATTATGGAGAATTATTATCCCAATACACCGTTATCTATCAGTAGCTCCCTATCATTGCTAAAGAATGCTCTAATAATGAATAATTTAGAACACGTAAATGTTGATATTGCAGCAGAACATATGGTTGATTCTGGCTTTGAAAAACTGCTTTATGAGAAAAACATAATGCCTTTAGCCAAAAGCTACCTTCTAATTGAAATGTCGTACTTACAAGCTTCTATTAATTTTGATGAAGCTCTCAACAAGGTAAAGGATTTTGGTTATTCCCCAATTTTAGCACATCCAGAACGTTATGTTTATTTTCATAACAAGCTAAGTTCTTTAAATAAAATAAAAAATAAAGGTGTATTTTTTCAATTAAATATGTTATCACTGAGCAATTATTATGGAAAAGATGTGAATAAAATAGCTTCAATACTTATTAAAGAAAACCTAATTGATTTTTTAGCTAGTGATACTCACTCCATCAATCACATTAATCAATTGAAAACGATTACAGTTAATACATCGCTATTGGATTTATTATTCCCAATTATCACTAAAACAATTTATAGTTTTAAATAATGTACATTTATCTTTTGTAGAATAAAACCAAAATAGATACATGTGTTAAAATAAACTGATTCCAATCCATAAAAAAATCCTAGCGTTCGACTTGCATAGGATATTTTTATAATTTCAAACAAGATAAGAAAAATTATAATTTCCACCACTTCTTTGTAGTCTTCCCATAACCGTAACCATACTTACCACCATATCCTAGATTAGATTCTTTAACATCATTTACAATAAAAGATAAACCTTGCAGTTTACCTTCGTCCCAAAGTTTCATAGGGTGTTCTAGGACTTTAGTCTCAGTAAAACCTGCTCTTGTAACGTAAATTATATGATTTGCATATTTAGTTATAAGCATAGTATCGGTAACAACCATAATAGGTGCAGTGTCCACGACTACATAATCATATTGCTGCGAAACTTCTGATAATAAAAATTCCATCCTATCACTCATCAATAATTCTGATGGATTCGGCGGAATTTTACCTGAATAAATCACATCTATTGTCGAAGAATGAACCAACATTGAATTAATAATATCCTTGGAGGTAATACTAGAATCATGTAGATACTCAGAAAGTCCAATATCTATATTACCACGACTTTTACCGATTTTATCAATATCTTTTTTTGCGAAAAAGTTATATAATTTTGGATTTCTAATATCCGCACCAATTAGTAGAACTTTTTTATTTGTATTAGCAAATATCATTGATAAATTTGAAGAGAGAAATGTTTTACCTTCTCCTGGAGTACTTGATGTTACATATATAATATTATTCTTATTATCATCTTTTGATTTTATCAAATAATCCAAATTTGTTCTAATAATACGTAATGATTCACTCAAGACTGATCGATCATCAGTCTTAATAAGCAAATCTTCTTTTTTACCCATACTAGGAAGTTCTCCTAAAATAGGTACTTCACTAATTAATCTTTCTAAGGAAATTTTATTGTATATTTTATTATCAAGCAAATCACTTCCATATATAACACCAAAAGGCAAAAGTAATCCTAAAAATAGAAATGCTAAATATACCTTCGACCGTTGTGGAGAAACAGGCGTATCACCTACCAAATAGGCATTATCAACAATCTTAGATTTTGGAGAACTAGAAGCAAAAGTTATTTGCGATTCTTCCCGTTTTTGCAAAAGATATAAATATAGAGATTCTGTAGTTTGTTGCTGTCTTGTTATATCCCTGAATTCTCTTTCATTTTTTGGAGCTGAATAAATTTTGGAATTTATTCTTGACATTTGTCCAGATAAATTATTAACCTGTAATTCCAAATTTCTTTCCATTCCGCCCAAACTGGATTTCATACTTTGTTTTAAACCATCTAATTGTTGATCTAAGTTTACAATCATAGGGTTCTTTTCATCAGCACTTTTTAATAATCTATTTCTTTCAAGAACTAGCTCGTTAAACTTGGCTGTTGTGTTTGCTATGGTTGCATCGGAAAGACCTACATTAGAAGGTAGCACTTCGTAACCTGTTTCAGAATCAACATAGTCCCTCATTCCTGAGGCAATATTTAATTGCATTCTTGCATTTTCTAATTCCTGCCTATTAGCAGCACCTATATTTAATGCTATATTAGCTTCTCCTTGAATATCAGTTACTCCCTTATCAGTTTTAAAGTCTTGTGCAGTTTGATCAACAGATGTTAAATTTGTAGAAATCTCTTTAATTCTCTCGTTTATGAACTTAGAGGTCTTATCTGCAATTGCCTTTTTATCATCAATAGCATTTCTATTATAGGTAAAAACTAGATTATTTAAAATGTCAATTGCTTTTTCTCTAATAGGATCCTCTAATGAAATATTTAAAATATTAGAAAATTCAGTAGCAGGAGCAACTATTATTTTTTCTTGATATTTTTCAGCGCTATTGTACAAAGGTCTAATTGAAACCTTTATTTGACTATTAATATAGCGTTTAAGATTAGATACATCAGGTGTTATTACAATATCACCAATCTTAGTTTTAATATTTTTACCAAAAGAGTAAATTTTATTCGGCGAATCTCTCTCTAAACTAAAACGAAAAGTTGTTTCATCAGAAATTTCTATAAAAAAATCTAACTCGGAATTATTAACAATAGAATCATTGGCTAAAAAATTAATCTTAAAAGGTTTATCAGAATAAATTTCAGAATTTTTAATATTCCCAAGTTCAATTAAACTAATATTAAGATTTAAATTATCAATTACTTCTACTAGATTAGATCTAGATTTAAGTATTTCAATTTCGTCTTCAACATTATTTTGACCCTTTCCTAAAAAATCCAAATCTGCGAATACAGATAATTCCGAAGAACCAGACTTTTCTTCCAAAATTTGAATTTTTGAAGCTGCCTTATATTCAGGAGTCGAATATCTTAAATAAATAGAGGCAAGAGTTAAAAAAAATATTCCAGAAATTAAAAACCATTTCCAATGTTTACTGTAAATTTTCAATAAATCTGACAACTCTGACCCTTCTGCAAGAGAAGTTCTTTGATTTTTCTTCATAAGGACAATAAAATCGTTATTTAAATTACTAACTAATTTCTTGTAATTAGTAAAACTGTAGACGTTATCAAAACTGATGCTACAGAAACCCAAATAGACGCTCTGTTATCTAATGCTGAAGAAGTTATAGCAGACTTATTAGGTTCAATGTAAACAACGTCATTTTGAGTTAAATAGTATACCGGAGAATTTAAAGACTCTTTTCGAGTTAGGTCAATCCTAGTGTAAACCTTAGTTCCATTAAAATCTCTAATAATCATAACATTATCTCTCTTACCTTTGATTGTTAAATCTCCTGCCAAACCAATAGCTTCTAAAACAGTAATCTGTTCACCGTTTACAGGATATGTACCAGGTCTATTCACTTCACCTAGCACTGAAACTGTAAAATTCTTGAGACGAATATTAATAATAGGACTTTTTAAGTAACTTTCTAGTTTTTCAGTTAACATTTGTTTTGTTTCCTCAGGAGAAAGTCCAACAACTTTAACTGCTCCCAAAACAGGAAAATCTATCTCTCCATTTTTATCTATAATATAATCTAATTGCTCTGGTCTAAAACCTCCTTCTTCAGCTCCTTTAAAAAGATTAAATGGCATACTCGCTTGCGGGTCTAGGGTTGACACATTGATACTTATTACATCGTCAATTTTAAACTTGTTATTATGGGAATTATCTGAAACAATTGTTTCGTAACTAGACGCATCTTGAAAATAAACCACGTCTTTTTTAGATGCACAAGATAAAAATAATGAAACCACTAAAATTGAAATTAATGATTTACAAATAATAGGTGTTAATTTTAACATATTAAGCTGATTAATTATTTAGATTGAAGTTTAATTATTCTAGTTTGATTGGGTTTTTGTTGTTGCAATTTACATAGATTTTCCCATTGATCAGAGTTGAAATTATTTATTAAATCAAATACTAATGAAACATCATCTTGGTCAAACAATAAATTAATACAAAGGTTTTCAACCTTTTGTTGTATCTGAAATTTTGAAAAATCTGGCATTAAATCAGTTTCTACTTTAAAAAGTCTATTAGAATCTTCATTAATTTTAAACATACTTTCGTTATGAACTAAAGAACCGTTTTTAAAAGAATCTATGAAAGATACTTCTTTAATCTTTCCATTTCCTTGAGCTCTTAAATTAAGATGTAAGATAACCTCTGCCAATAATTCCGTAGCTACTGAAATCCCAATATTAAAAGTAAGTATCGAGTTTACAAATGGGGATTTATCAGCACATAAAACCAATAAAGCTTTAGCGACATCTCTCTTACCTGAATACATTTCTTTTTCACTAAAATAACTTCGATTAATCGGTTTCTCAAATTCTATTTGACTTTTCATATATTTCAAACCAGAACCATTTGTATCATAAACTCTATTTAATCTTATAGAAATAAAATTAGTTTTATTCTCAGGCGTATTAAGACTGTATAAATAAACTTCAGCAAGTCTTTTACTTACTTCTAAGGTCGTCCTTGGACAGTCCGCGCCGGATGTAGAACAAAAAATAAATTTTTCAACTCCATTTCTTTTTGAAATATCCGCTAAGAGTTTAGTTGCTATCAAATTCTCTTGCATCACCTTACTTATAGTCTCATTCAAACCCTCTGGTGAATTATTTCCAGCAGTGTGTAAAACCAGTGAAATATTGTAAATGGAGAATAATTTTTCAAGTGATTTTTTCTCCTTTAAATCCAATAATTTTGGTATAACTTTTATGTTTTTAGAGTTTTTCATAAAAGTTACAACTTCCGCTAAAGCTGTTTCAGAATTATCTAACAAAATAAATTTTGCCTTGACTTCCGAATTAAATAATTCTTTTAAAAATTCAGAAGCAATACACCCACCCGCACCAGTAACTAAAATCGTTTTTCCATTGTAATCGTTAGAAAAATCTGAGAAAATTTTTTTAGATTTCACACGTTGAGGAAATAAATCAGGCAGAGATAAACGTTTAAATATTCTTTTAGCCGTTAAAGATTCAGAATCCAAATCTGAATTAAAACCAACATCAGAAGAAATATAAATGGCTTTATTAAACTTTAACAAGGAAGGTATAACGTCCCACAAGTTATCCCTAGAACTATTATGTTGATAAAGATGAATTTCATCAAAAGATTTTTGATTTGATTCTATTGTAGATATTTCGGTTTTAAAATCTTTAGATGTTGTGCTTAAACTTGAAACTATTTTTTTCTTGCGTGAAAAAAAATTGTTTTCCAATAAGGATATGTTTTCATTATTCGAAGGTAAATCATGTATTAAAAGTATATTTTTTAATACTGAATAATTTCTAATCAACTTAACAACTAAGTTTTTATACAAAAATCTTGATGCAACCAAAGCTGAGAAACTTAAAATACTATGAACTATTATAATAGCCAATGGAACCATCAAATTTTCTTCCAAAATCAATTTACCATTTACAACCACCAAAACTATTGTTAAGATATTAGCCAGACATATAGCATTGAAGATGCTATAAACCTCGTTTAATCTATTAGTATTCACGATACCTTTGTAAATACCAATAAACAAAAAAATTATACAAGTTAAAGAGACTACAATTGGAAGTTGAATTAGCATACTATGTGCATTAATATCCTCTAATATAAATGAGCAAAGTGCATATGAAACAATAAAGGAGCATGCGGTTAAAACTGCATCAATAAAAAAAAGGAGGCTAATTGGAAATAATTTTTCCTGAGTTTTATTCTCACTTATCATATTATCTTTTATTAAATTTCAAAATCAAAGTTAGTGCAAAAGGCCCTATCACCTATTTTATGTCAATCCTTTTCGTTGAATTTGTACAAAAATCCGTCCTTCTTCCAATTTTATTTTAACAAAAAATTACAAATTGATCTTTACGTGTAATTAATTGGATTATAAAAATTAAATCAAAACCCTTGATTTTTTTTTAGAGAACACAATTTTAGTATACTTTATTGTAACCTAAAATAATTTAAATAAAGCCTTGCAATTCAATAATAGTTTTATAATAATAACGTTTACTAATTTTGACTCGACTTAAATACATAAATAATGTCTAAAAGGACAATAATAAATTCCATTGAAAGAAAATCCATATTGCTAATAGGTGATATGTTGATAATTGGTTTCTCTTTAAAAAACTACATTACAAGAGCAATAGAATCTGATGGCTCCAACGATTTCACCAGCAAAATATTGTTATTTGGGCTAGGTATAGTTCTATATTTTATGATTGCCTATGTTTTAGATCTCTATAACTTAGAAAAAAATCCAAAATCAATAACTTTTGCCATCTTTAGAGTATTTACTATAGCTCTTTTATTTACAATTTTTCAATTTATTGGAACAACTCTAATTTTTGATTTTTCCTTCTTGCGGTTGCAACTTATTATTTTCATGATATTCTGCCCTATTCAATTAGCATTATGGCGGTTACTTTTTAATTATATTTTTAAATTTGTTCCTACAACTAAAAGCGTTTTATTTTTATATGATGAAAGTACTCAAGAAAGTTTAGAAAATAATATTTCCCATATTAATGGAATAGACCGGGAAACATACCACAAAGTTGTTTCTAAACAATTGAATAATGAATCTTCCGTTAACGATAATATTGACTATAAAGTAATTAATAAAGTTGATACTTGGATAATAAATACAAGAGATTACACACATTTCTCCAGACAACTTGAACGAAGAATGGTTGATTCTATATTAAATGGGAAAGAAATTATTACTTATTCTTCATTTTATGAGAATATTTATGAAGCTATTCCTGTTGAGTCAAATAATGACAGTATATATGAAGTTTTGCAGCTTAAGAATAAAACAATCAGATATTTACAAACCATTGTAAGCTTTAACTTCAACTTCTTCCTTACTTTGATTACGGGTTTCTTTTTCTTTGCTGTTGTTCCGTTTGTTTATATATTAAATCTATTTTTCAATAGAGGTCCTTTATTTTATACACAATTACGAGTTGGCAAATATGGTGAAGAATATAAAATTTATAAATTTAGGTCAATGGTTGTTGATGCGGAGAACAAGGGCGCTCAAATGGCAAAGAAAAATGATGCGCGTATTACTAAATTTGGAGGTATCCTAAGAAAATTGAGAATTGATGAACTACCACAAATACTATCCGTTATTAAAGGTGATATGGTTTTTATCGGTCCAAGACCAGAACGCAAAATTTTCGTTGAAAAATTAAATGAAGTAACCCCGTTCTACAATGTAAGGCATCTTGTAAAGCCAGGAATAACGGGTTGGGCTCAAGTAAAATACAAATATGGAGAAAACTTAGAAGACTCTATAAAAAAGCTTGAATATGATTTGTACTACATTAAAAACAAATCAATTATGCTTGATTTAAGAATTATATTTAAGACAGTAACAACCATTATATTTTCTAGAGGTATTTAAAAAATACGTACAACCATTTATTATACGTTTAAAAACCAAATAAATATATTAACAGCTCCTATAAATATTATTCGTATTTAAACGATGAATTAATCCTTTTTAGCGTTTTATTAGTTTCATAAGTTTGTTTGAATTTATCTTTGTTTATCAGATAAATACACTAGTGATGAAATTATATTATTCACGTTTACATATTTTATTAATATTAAGTTCTTTAGTAGTTGGAATATTAAATGCTCAATCGAAATCTGAGGTTGGGGAATGGAGTTCTCCAATTCAGTTCGGCATTGTACCTGTGGCGGTTGCGAATTTACCTGATGGGCGTTTATTGACCTGGTCCTCTCAATTTCGTAATACGTTCATCGAGGATGGTGACGGCGCTACTTTTTCACAGTATTTCAGTCCTTTTTTGAACAACGGTTCGGGTGGGATCGACGGTCCCGAGTTTACGATCAATACCGATCACGATATGTTCTGTCCGGGTATAAACAATTTACCCGATGGTAGAATTTTATCGGCCGGTGGGACCAGTAGCGAACGTACAAGTATATTCGACCCTTTGACAGGTGTTTGGTCCGTGGCTTCCGACATGAACATCCCACGTGGATATCAGGGAAACGTTACCATGAGCGACGGTAACGTGTTCACCGTCGGAGGCTCCTGGAACGATTACAACAGTAACAATCCCGATAATCCATTACGTAATGGAGGCAAGGATGCAGAAATTTGGTCCCCTACCTCTGGTTGGGTGAAACTCGGCAACATTACCGGCGAGGACATTTGGATCAACGATGATCTGGCCCAAGAAAACCAGGGTCTTTATAGGATCGACAACCATGTATGGCTTTGGCCGGCGCCTAACGGAAAACTATTTCATGCGGGGCCCAGTGAAATGATGCACTGGATAGATACCGATGAAGATGGAGGGGAAATAGTCGAGGCCGGTAGAAGGCATGATTTAAACGCAAACATTCAAGACGGCCATTCTATGAAAGGGAACACCGTCATGTTCGACACGGGCAAAATATTAAAGACCGGGGGAGCACCGGCATATGGCGATGACAATATCATTTCCGTTCCTGCCCGGGACAATTCTTTCGTTATAGATTTGAACAACGTAAACTATGGAGATACGCCTAACGTGACTTTTACCGGGAATATGGCAAAACCGAGAACTATGCACAATAGTACCGTATTGCCGAATGGAGAGGTCCTGGTGACCGGAGGTCTTGAAGGCGCTGCGGTGTTCACCGACGAAAGCGCCGTATTGGGTGCTGAAATATTCAATGAAACCACTGGTTTCCGTCAAGTTGCGGCCATGCACGAGGCAAGAACGTACCATAGTGTAGCGATCTTAATGGTCGATGGCCGTGTATTCGTGGGCGGTGGTGGACTTTGTGACAACACACCTGAGTGTGTAGATCATTTTAACGCGGAAATATATAGTCCACCCTATCTTTTTGACAATAGCGGAAATCTTGCCGCAAGGCCATCGATCACTTCAGTTACGGGAAACACGCTGGGTAGCGGTCCGTACAATAATAACCCATTGGTTGCTTATGGGGACGATTTACAGGTAACTACGGATGTAGCTGTAGAATCATTCAGTTTGATTCGATTTTCCGCGGCCACGCATTCCACCAATAATGAGCAACGAAGAATTCCATTGGCCACTACGTCCGGTACCAGTCATTCACTGACCGTTCCTGACAGAAATCTTTTGCCTCCTGGTTACTACATGCTGTTCGCCATGGATGGCAATGGGGTTCCAAGTGTAGCAAGCACCATAAGGATAGGTACGGCTTTGCCACTGAATACGAATTCCAATCTGGTATTGGATATGCAGTTCGATGAAAATACGGGCAGTACCTCTATTTCGGACAATTCAGTGAACAATAATAACGGAACGGTCGTTGAACGGGACGACAATGGCTCCTCCGTAAGCGCTAACAGTCACCAATTCGTGAATGGGCTTTTCGGCAATGCCATAGAGTTCGAAGGTTTCGAACACAACAGCCATTCCTTGGTCGATGTACCATATAGCAACTCCCTTGAGAGTATAGAAAAGCAGGTGACCCTTAGTGCATGGGTATGGCGGGATACCGATAGCGGCATTCCGCAGTTGGGAGGAAAAATAGCGAATGTAAGCGTGTTGGCCCATAACTATTTGGGAAGTAACGGTCTATTTTTCGGTTTTCACAACACACTTTACAAATGGTCCTTTAGGACCACTAACGGGTACTATGATAATTATGCAGGTTATGCCCCTCTTGCCGGATGGAACCATATTGTGGCCACCTATGATGGAGCGAGCTCCAAATTATATGCGAACGGAGTACTTGTGGGCGAAGTTGCCGCATCCGGGGATTTCATATTGAACGGTGATACGACCTCTGAATTGAGCAGTTTTACCATTTCAGGATTTTATGATGAAAGAACGTCCGCACAATTACCGGGCTACGCCAACCAAAGCGGGATAACCGATGAGGTAAACGGTAAAATGGACAATGTACAGGTGTACAATACCGTGTTGGGACAAGAAGAGATAAAAAACCTATTCAATGAGGGACTTGATACAGGGGAAGTTCTTTCCGGCAATTGCCAAGGCAATTATATAGCCCTGGAATACAAGATCAATGACGGTAACTGGGAAACCAATGCCAACAACCGCATAGTGGCAACTGAAGGTGACGAGGTTTTTGTACGCGGCCTGAACTATACGGGCCCTTATTTCGTGACCACTCAATTGGTAGACGGACCTACCCTTGATTCCACTACGGATTTCAATGCTGAAGGTGCCTATCAAATAGATACCGACAGACCGGGTGCATCCAGTCCGTTCGGGGACGGGATATTGGACATCGATGACCGTGGCCTTTACACGATGACAACGGCAGACGGTTGTCCTACGTCTTTCTTTGTTGAAGTGTTGGGTTCCTGTGATCCGGGAGAGACAGAGATCTTTACGGAATACAATTCAAATGGTCCGTGGATAGAGGGAGCTTCCGAAGCGACCCTGTCCGCCGGAAACCGCTTGCAGTTGAGCATATTACCGAACATAGATACCAATCCGGAATCACATCCCATTCAGGTCATACTTCCAAACGGAAACAGCGTAAAGGACGGATATATCATAAACTCTTTAACTACTGCGAACGAAGGAAGGTACATATTCATTTCGGCACAGGGATGTACCAAATATCTCGATGTGACCATTGCAGAAGTGGATTGCAGTTCGCTGGGATTGTTGACCGAATACCAAATCAATGGTGGGGAATATATAGAAGGGGCGCAAAGCGTCAACGTAGACCCGGGCGATGACCTGCGTTTGAGCATCCGGCCGAACGGCAATGATTTCAGTGTGGTATCCAATTCCATAAACGGGAACAACAAGGTACTAAGCGCCCAAGATCTTTTTATAAACGATATCGATCAGAACGATGCAGGCACCTATACCTTCTCCAGTACCGGAGGCTGCAGTGTAGAATTGACGGTAAATGTAACCGGGTCGGGAAACTCATCCCCTGTGGCGGTCGCATCATCAAACGTTGCTGGCGGAACCGCTCCTTT
>JGI24519J20070_1000426_pt1 | contig 11883 bp, 12 predicted proteins | sample LinPmetageLP43_FD_20070 | JGI IMG/M metagenome (IMG submission 20070) | reverse complement strand
AATTTCTTTCTTCTTTCTGGTCCTTGTGCCATTGAAGGTGAAGACATGGCAATGCGTATTGCAGAGCATATTGTAACCATAACCGATGAGCTTAAAATTCCTTATGTTTTTAAAGGAAGTTTCAAGAAAGCAAATCGTAGTCGTTTAGATTCATTTACAGGTATAGGAGATGAAAAGGCATTGAAGATTCTTCGTAAAGTTTCTGAAACATTTAAAGTACCTACTGTTACCGATATACATACCGAGCAAGATGCCATCATGGCCGCAGAATATGTTGATGTACTACAAATACCAGCTTTTTTAGCACGCCAAACAGATTTAGTGGTTGCTGCCGCTAACACAGGTAAAACGGTAAATATTAAAAAAGGGCAATTTATGAGTCCGGAGAGCATGAAACATGCTGTCAACAAAGTAACTGAAACTGGAAACGAGCAAGCTATAATTACCGATCGTGGAACCATGTTCGGTTATCAAGATATGATTGTAGATTTTAGAGGTGTACCGACCATGAAACAATATGCACCTGTAGTTTTAGATGTTACACATTCGTTACAACAGCCGAATCAAACTTCTGGTGTTACAGGTGGTAGACCAGCATTGATTGGTACTATGGCTCGTGCAGGTGTTGCCGCTGGTGTTGACGGACTTTTTATAGAAACTCATTTTGATTGTGCCAATGCAAAAAGTGATGGTGCCAATATGCTAGACTTAGGACTAATGAAAAAACTATTGACAGATTTAGTGGCGCTGAGATCTGTGGTAAATCAGTTTTAATTTATAAGTCTTCTCGTTTATAAAACCCATTTTTACGAACGGAATAAGCATCTTGTAAAACATCAATAAGAACCTCGTTATCAATATCTTCAAGGGTACTATAACGCAATGAACGTACTACTTTTCTGTTTTCAGAAATTAGTACGTTCAAATGTTTTGTAAGGTGTGCAGAGTTCCAGAAAGCAATATCCACAAATTGCTTTTTGTGTGATGCATTTAAATAGCAGATCGGAGATTTTCCAATATAAAAACAAGGAATATTCCATTTAAACTTTAACTCTACCTCTGGCAAAGTAGTTTCAATCATCATTTGTAAATGCATTAAAATACTCTTGTAAGGTTCGGGCTGATTAAAAATGTAGTTCTCTGCTGGTTTCATTATTAAATTGATTGTATTAATTTAAAATACGAATTCATTTACTAATACGCATTCAAATATATAATTTTGACTCCTTTAAAATTTATCGATGTTACATAAAACAACAACAGTTTTAATATTTGCTTTTATAATAACCTTCAGCCATCAATGTTTTTCGCAAGACGATCACGATCACAATTGGTATTTCAATAATAGTAAAAGTTTAAGTGAATTATGGGAACTAGATGATGAGCATCAACGTGGCACATTCATTCTTACTTCTTACAAACCTATATACATAACCGCCGCAAAATATTCTACCAACCCAAATGAATTTCCACAGGCAGAAAATTCAGATAAAGTTTTAGATGAGCCAAATAGCTTAAATGCTGTAGAATCAAAATTTCAGATTAGCCTAAAAACAAAAATTTTTCATGGTATGTTTGATGGTCGAATGGATTTATGGATGGGCTATTCGCAGACCGCTTATTGGCAAATTTATAACACAGAACGTTCAAGACCATTTAGAGAATTGAATTATCAACCCGAAATTATCGCCAACTTTCCTATTAAATTTAAATTACTTGGTTTTGATACCAAAATGGTTGGCGCTTCAGTCATACATGAATCTAACGGGCAGTCTGACCCAATTTCAAGAAGCTGGAACCGTATTGCCTTTCATGCTGCATTTGAGCGTGATAAATGGCAAGTAATGCTAAAACCTTGGATACGTATAGGAAGTAAAATTGATGACAACGAAAATATATCTGATTACGTTGGACGTGGCGAGGCTGATATCACTTATGATTGGGGTAGACAGCGTTTTAGAACAATAGCCAGACATTCGTTAAACTTAGGAGATAAGAGTCGCGGCAGTTTACAATTCACCTGGTCTTTTCCTATTTACGAGAACTTCAACGGGCATTTACAACTTTTTGATGGGTACGGAGAAACTCTCATTGATTATAACCATAGACAAACCACCTTTGGCATTGGGGTTTCTTTGATAAATTGATACTATTAACTTCAAAAGATTACTACAAACTATTTTTAAATTTCTTTGGTGTTATACCTTCTTGACGTTTAAATGCTGCAGAGAAATGCGTGGCATTTTTGTAACCTATTTGTTCGGCGATTTCATAGATAGGTATATCTGTATTTAATAATAGAGATTTTGATTTTTCAATCTTTTTATCAATACTATATTCATGTATAGTTTTTCCAAAAACCCTTAAAAACTCTTTGTTTAAAACAGTTTTATTAATACCAACTTCTTTAGCCAATTCTGCTACGGAATAGTTAATGGCTAAATTCTCGTTAATACGTTTTTGAATACATAACAATTTCTTCAACACATTACTATTTTGAAAGGCATTATTACTAAGATGTTCATTTTTGTAATTGGAAACTTGAACGGCCAACATCTCAAAAACCTTTGCTTTTAAATAAATAAGTCTTGCCGTTCCTTCAAATCTCACCTTTTCAAAAGTTTCTAAAATAGACATCATTTCATTAGTAATTGGCAATATTAAATTATCATCTATAAGTTCTTTTAATTTTAAATCATTGAAAAAACCATGCTTAGCTAAAAATGAATTTGATAACTTCACCTTAACTTCTTTATATGTTTTATTTCCGGTAATCTTAGAGGTTCCTTCAAAAGATTTGATATTTGCCAAGTAAGAGTCTCCACTCTCTAAAAAAATATCATCACAATTTAAAATTGAAATTACTCGCTCACCCTCAATCAGAAAAGATAATTGCACAAAGTCGATTTTTAATTTCTGCTTTAAAACGACATCCCTCTTCAATCTAAAGACCAGAGTAGATATAATTACATCTTCAAAATGTATTTCGTCAATACGTCCCTTACCATACTGCTCTTTAACATGATAGACCTTATGGTTCACCTCATTATTACCATTTTCTTCAACACAGTCCGCCAATTTATGATACGCAATTTCTTGCGACTCGGTTAAATCAACAATCTGCGCATCTGTAAAATTGCGTCTTTTTTTTACCATTTCACGTCATTTCTAATCCATGACTAGGTCATAAATTCGCATCAAACTTATTTAGACTAATTAAAAATAACAAATAATTCATGAAGAATATTTACACAATTCTGCTCTTTCTAATTGGCACCTCTTTCACTTTTGCACAAAGTGGTGACTTAAAAGGTACCGTTGTAGACCAAAACAACAACCCACTATCTAATGTTAATATTAGTATTTCCAAAACCAGTTTAGGAACAACCACTAACGCCAAAGGTAGATTTGAAATAAAGAATTTAGCCGCTGGTCCATATACATTGACATTGTCTATCGTAGGTCATGTTTCTAAACAAATCTCAACTACCGTATTAGCCAATAAATCAATAGAAATAGTCACTGTTTCGCTACCAGAGCAAAGTGAACAACTTAATGAAGTAGTAGTAAAAGGGCATCATAACAAGTATGCCGTAAAAACCCCATCATCATCGTTACGCTTAAAAACAGAAATAGCCAAACTACCTCAGAACATTCAAATCATTAGTAGCGAACTACTACAAGACCAACAAGCTACAAGTATAATGGACGGGGTTATTAGAAATGTTTCTGGAGTTACACTTTTAGAGCACTGGGGGAATTTTGCTAGAGTAAATATGCGAGGTTTTAGGTTACCGGCATTTAGAAACGGATTTAATGTACAAGACACTTGGGGACCATTATCTGAAGATATGGCATTTGTAGATCAAATAGAATTTGTAAAAGGTCCTGCAGGTTTTATGATGTCTGCGGGCGAACCTGGCGGATTCTATAATGTGGTCACTAAAAAACCATCTGAAAAATCAATTAGACAAGTATCACTAATGGCAGGTAGTTTTGATAACTATCGAGCAACATTAGACCTTGGAGGAAAGGCTACCGAAAACGGGAAATTATTATATCGAGCCCTAACCTACAATCTATCTCAAAAAACGTCTGTTACGGCAGAATTAAGTGTTCAACAAGCAGAAAGCTATATGGGAGCAGCCTATGTTTTTGCTCCGAATGAGGACGGTTACGGTAGTTTAGATCGAGATTTTAAATTTACAGATACGAATTACCCAGCTTCAGACATACAGGAAGTTACCTTTTTTGGAACCGTAAAACATGACTTTAATAAGGATTGGAGTTGGGAAACCAAATTTGGTTCTTTACGTTATGATCAAGTAGGTAATTCTACTTGGGTGTGGTCAATGGAGCAAAATGGCGATGCAGTACGTTACATAAGTAATTGGGATGCGCTCTCTATAGGCAAGTACTTTCAAACTTATGTGTCTGGAGCCTTTCAAACTGGTGGCGTAAGCCATAAACTATTAGGTGGATTCGATTATAGCCAAAAGGAATATTGGGCAGATTTCAATCAATTTGGTCTCACCGATATAGATCAACCATTTAATATTTATAATCCTGTATACGGAAACACAGAACTACCGGTATTCAACAAGTCTGTACCCGTTCAATATCGCGATAACATTTATAATTACGGTGGTATTAACCGCTCTGTTTATGTACAGGATGAAATTGGTTTTTTTAATGACAAGGCACGTTTAACACTTGCAGGTAGATATACCAATCTATTTACCCGGGGCAAAGATGAAACCGATTCAAAAATTACACCACGTATAGGTTTAAGTGTAGACATATTACCAAGTCTTACAGCATATGCCTTATACGACCGCTCATTTATTGGACAAAATGGAGTAAGCTTTACAGGAGAAACCTTTGATCCAGTTGATGCCAATGATATTGAAGGTGGTATTAAAAAGAGCTTTTTTGATGGTAGGTTAAGAACTTCATTAGGTGCATATCAAATCACCAAACAAAATGTACTGGTAACAGATCCAGAGAATCCTAACTTCTCAATACAGTTGGGTGAAATTCAATCTAAAGGTATAGAATTTGATTTGCAAGGTGAGATTACGCCTGAATTAAACGTTATACTAAATTACGCCAATACAAATGTTGAAATTACAGAAGACACCAACCCTGAAAGTATAGGACAACGTGTAGCTGGGCATGCAAAGCATTTAACAAATGGCTGGCTTAATTATAAATTTCCAGAAATATCCAAGCTTCAAGGTTTTGGTGCTTCTTTAGGCTACCAATATCAAATTGATCGTTCTACATGGTCATGGGGTGCAGATAATGAATCTCAATTACCCAATTACTTTAGATTAGATGGCGCACTCTCCTGGAGCAATGATCAGTTTAGAGTTCAGCTTAACGTGAACAACCTTTTAAATGAATACTTGTATTCCGGATCTAATTATGCCACTTATTTATACTGGCAATCAGAACCAGGCATCAATGGTAGAGTAACAGTAACCTATAATTTCTAGAAAAACATATTAATTAATTCTTGTTGAGTTAGTGCAATCCGGTTATCCCTCGGCAAAATCCCGAGGGTTTAACCATAAATAAATAATCATGAAAAAAATAATAATTACGATTTCCCTACTTCTATTCACCATTTCACCAATGTTTGCCCACTATTTATGGCTAGAAACCGACCGAACCGGCAGCTTACAAAAAGAACAAGAAGTTAGGGTCTATTTTGGCGAATACACCCACGGAGTTATTGAGAAAGTAAAAGGGGATAATTTTCCGTCAGTTGCAAAATTCAATTTGTGGCTTATACATCCAGATGGTTCAAAAAAAGTTTTAAAAACTACTGCGAAAGAAGATTACTATGTAACCTATTTCACTCCAAAAGCTAATGGAACTTATACAGTAGCATTAAATAATGACAATATTGAAGTACTGGATTATACAGAATGGGATTTTGGCATCTTCAAAACCCATTATCAATCTACCGCCAAAGTACAGGTAGGTAATATAGTCACCGATACAAAAACCTTAAATACTGACGGCATAGTTATAAAGGAATTAAAGAGCACCAATGGTGAAATTAAATTACAAGTGCTTTTTAAAGGAAAACCTTTGACTAAAAATGAGTTTCAAATATATATGTCCGATTTATGGAGCAAAACTCTTGAATCAGATGATAACGGTGAAGTAAGCTTTCAATTGCCATGGAATACTAAGTACACTATGGAAACTGTTTATGAAGAAAGAGTCCCAGGTTCCTATAATGGAAAAGATTATGAATTTGTTTGGCATTGTGCTACTTATTGTATCAACCAGTAAAAACAGAGATGATAACTATAATTCTATTATTAACCTTTACCGGATTATATACTTGTTACGCAACAACAAAAAGGCAAAAGGTGCCCATAAATTTAAAAATAGAAACTTGGTGCCTTAAAAAAAGTACCCAAGCCAATGCAATAGGCTCTATATTAATTTTTATCGCCTGTGCACTTTCCATATATCAATTTGGATGGGGCTCGGGCATTTTTACCTATTTAATTTTCTTAATGACCGTGGCAAGTCTCATAATACTATTGCAGCCACTTCATCTTATTACCTACAAAACAATAAGCCTAACCTTACTACTAATTTTCCTAATGGAATTCTCATTTTTTTAATATGCCCGCTAATTCAAAATATCTGAATCCGTCTTTTTGGCCTCGCTTTTCTAAAATTACGGCTGCCATTATAGGTGGTTTTATCGTTTCAATACTTTTTCACTTGGCCATTGCCAGTTGGTTAGACCATGTTGATGTAATAATTACCAGCACTTACAGCGCTATAATACTTTGGGTCTGCTTAATGATTATAGCTTTTTTGGCTAAAAACGGATGGAAAATTTGGGGTATTTACATTATAACCTCCATTATACTGGCAATAATAATGTTTTACGGTAAAGCTCTAAACCCTCTTATATAATGTCTAAAAGAACATATAATATTTTATTTCATTTACATACGGTTAGCGGCATTGTAATAAGTGTAGCGCTCTATGTAATTTTCTTCACTGGCTCTTTTTCATTTTTTAGAGATGAAATTGTTAATTGGGAGCGCGGCCACACGGTTAAAGCGCCAGAAGAAATAAACTTAGATTTTGATGAGACCTTGGAGCAAATGTCCAAGGAAAGAAACTTGTTTGGTCGAGACATTGAGTTTAAGCAGTACTACAATGAACAACATATTGGTGTAAACTTAGGAGCTTCAAAAGATACTTTACTTACCAAAGAAAAAGCTGCAGGTGCATTTTACTATTTAAATACAGATGACAAATCTACTACTGATTATGCTACCTCCTACTCATTAGGCGAATTCCTATATCGTTTACATTTTTTCGCTCAAATGCCACACCCGTTCGGGTATTACCTATCTGGTTTTGTAGCCCTATTTTTCTTGTTCGCATTAATTACTGGCATAGTGGTCCATTGGGATAAAATTATTTCCAACTTTTATGTTTTCAGACCAATGACTAAGTTAAAAACAGTTTGGACAGATGCACATACTGCATTAGGTGTTATTGGTTTTCCGTTTCAATTGGTATATGCAGTTACAGGAACTTTTTTTATGTTAAAAATACTTTTGGTGGCACCTACGGTATTAGCGCTATATGATGGCGATGATAAAAAACTATATGAAGATTTAGAATATGCGCATCCACATTTCGAATTTCAAAATACGCCTATAAATAAATCAATAAATATTAATAGCTACGTAAAACAAGTAAAGTCTAAATGGAATAATTTTAATGTGAACGAAGTTCATATTTTCAATTATGGAGATAAAGGGATGCATGTATCTGTTAGTGGAAATCTAGATTATAAAAATAAAATTAACGGCTACGGATATACCATATATAATGTAACAGACGGTAGTATATATGGTATTAAAGACCCTACCCAAAAAACATCTTACTTAGATGCGGTTAAAGGTATCTTCTATCGATTGCACTTTGGTGATTATGGTGGATATGGGTTGCGCATCATTTCATTTTTACTAGGTCTTATTGGTTGTTTCGTAATACTGAGCGGTGTACTTATATGGTTAACCGCCAGAAACAAGAAAAATATTCCCGTTAAAAAAAGAAAATTCAATGAGGCAGTAGTCAGGTACTATTTAGCCATTTGTTTAAGTATGTACCCTATAACAGCTTTATCATTTATTCTAGTTAAAGTGGTGAATCCTACAGGAATGAGCCTTCTCTACCAGTTTTATTTTATAGGGTGGTTATTGATTTCTATTTTCTTCATACTAAAAAAAGACAATTATCTCACCAATACCTACAGTTTACTTTCTGGCAGTATAATTGGCTTAAGCATACCAATTGTGAATGGTATCTGTACAGGCAATTGGATATGGGTAAGCTTTGAAAAGGGATATGACCAAATTTTGTTCATAGATATTTTTTGGATTGTTATTGGCATAGTTGGTCTGCTCATTTTTAGCAAGATTATTAAGACTCAGAAAAATAATAGCATCAATAAATAACCATTTATTAATCTATAGTAAACACCTCATTTATAGATAGGCGAGTCGATTTTCATACATTTGGATAAATAACCGACCCATGAAAACTCGACTTGCCTTTCTGTATTTCTTATTGATCTCCTTTTCTATTCTAGCACAAGAGCATAAGCATAGCAGTGCACGACCTCTAAATTTTCCAGATATACCAGGGTATAAAAGTCTAAAGACAGATTTACATATTCATACCGTTTTCTCAGATGGATATGTTTGGCCTAATATTAGAGTGATGGAGGCACTACGAGATAACTTGGATGCTATTTCATTAACTGAACATTTAGAATATCAACCACACTTAACTGACATTCCGCATCCAGATAGAAACCGTTCTTATACTATTGCCATGGCGGAAGCCAAGGAGCATGATTTAATGATTGTTCATGGATCAGAAATCACGAGAAGCGAACCTGCGGGTCACAATAATGCCGTTTTTATAAAAGATGCAAATCCTATTTTACAAGACAAGGCAGAAGATGCTTTTATGGAAGCCAAAAAACAAGGTGCTTTTGTATTTTGGAACCATCCGGCATGGTATAATCAATCTCCAAAAGGAAATCCCATATTCAGCGACTTTCAAAAAGAACGCTTAAAAAAGGGTGAATTACACGGAATAGAAGTAATCAATTCTGTGGATTATGCTCAAGAATCATTAGCGTTAGCTTTAGAACATAATCTAACCATAATGGGTACCAGTGACATTCACGGACTCATAGATTGGGATTATACGGAAAAAGGCAACCAACGACCAATTACGCTGGTATTTGCAAAAGAAAGAAGTATAGAAAGTATGCAAGAAGCGCTATTTGCAGGAAGAACAGTTGCGGTCTACAATGACCTAATGGTTGGTAAGGAAGAATTTTTAATTCCGCTTTTAGAGCAAAGCCTGATAGTTGAAAAAGCCAGTTATGTTAACAACACACATGTACTCCTTTTAGAAGTAAAAAACATTACCAGTAGTGACCTTCTTTTTGAAAATGAATCTGAATACACTTTTTACGACAGCTCACCTGTATTTGAAATTAAAGCCGGCGAAACAAAAAAACTATCTCTTAAAACATTAGAAAATAAGCGCGAAGTTTTATTAAAACTAAAAGCACTAGGTTGTTTTACAGCGCCAAAACAACAACCTACAATTTCATACAACATTATGGTTAAGTAGTAAAAATCATTTTTTTTTTAAAATCTATAGTGCTGAATTCCATATTTAATTTAACTTTGTATTTCAAAGTACTTTAATATGGAGGCAAATAAGTATCTAAACGATATTACCGAAATCAAGAATTTAATGAATCGTTCTTCTCGGTTTATTTCTCTAAGTGGTCTATCTGGTATTCTAGCTGGCGTATACGCGTTAATAGGTGCAGGATTAGCATACACTAAGTTAAAAAGTTTTTCTGCCAGCAACTATGATGGTCTTTCTGGAAGAAGCACCTCTCTTTGGGGAACTGATGTGGTTAAAGATTTAACGATCATAGCAATTGCCGTTTTAGTTTTAGCTGCATTTACCGGATTTATAATGACCTTAAGAAAAGCCAAAAAAAGTGGTGAAAAAATTTGGGACAGCACAAGTAAACGACTGGTATTTAACTTTCTAATTCCTTTAGTTGTGGGTGGTTTATTCTGCCTAGTATTAATGCAACAGGGTATTGCCGGTCTCGTTGCTCCTGCGACGCTTATATTTTATGGTCTGGCTTGTGTAAACGCAAGTAAGTACACTATGGGCGATGTACGTTATATGGGATTAGCTTTTATAACAATTGGATTGATTAGCACTCAATTTATAGGATATGGATTGTATTTTTGGGCTTTAGGGTTTGGCGTTTGCCATATTCTATATGGTGCATTAATGTATTATAAGTATGATAGAAATTAAGATTAGTTAGCTATTGATATATGAGTTTAATTGACAACATAAATAAAGCTTTTGACCACCGAATACGATTGGGTATAATGTCTATTCTAATGGTGAACGATTATGCTGATTTTAAAATGTTGAAGGAACTGTTAGGTGCAACCGACGGCAATTTAGCCAGTCACACCAAAGCGCTCGAAAAAGAGGAATATATAAAAGTGGAAAAGCAATTTATTGGTCGTAAACCAAACACACGTTATTCTGCCACCCCACTTGGCAAAGCACAATTTAAGAAGCATATTAATGCTTTAGAAAAACTCATAGGTAAGTAATATATTTTTTTATCATTTTACTTTGAATTTCAAAGTACTTTTAAAATAATAAATAATGAGAGCAACCGTTTTAGAAAAATTATATGATTGGAGCGTGACACCCTATCAATACTTCAAGAAAAATGAAGCTTGGCAATATAATGCTGAAGAGCTAAAAGAGTACCCAAGCAACTCTTTAGGCTATCATATGGGTAAATTTCTTGTTGCCAATAACTTTCAGTTACAAGAAAAACTAGAGAGTCATGATGTATTTCATGTACTCACGAGCACGGGAACTTCGGTTCCCGAAGAAATAAGCATGCAGTTCTATTTATTGGGAAATGGAAAAAGAAGTCTTTACCTATTTACCGTAATATTAATAGGTTCTATTCTATATCCGGAGTATTGGAGATTCTTCAAATCGAAATACACACTTGGAAAATCTGCACTACCCTTTCATCAATTAGAGTTTCAGAAGCTGCTGCATCAACCCATCCAACGAATAAAATCCACATTTTTAATTCCATAAATCCTACAATAATGAAAACAAAATTTACACACTCAATTAATTATATAGCTGTATTGACTGCAATAATCAGCTTTATTCTTGGTACTGTTTTACTCCTATTATTTAAAACAACTGGTGATTCCTATTTTGTAAGAATAGGTTACTTGTACACGATTCTAGCTACTTTTACCAATACAATTTTACTTCTCCTCATAGTAATAAATAGCATACGGTACTACAAAGACTGCACCGAACACATTAGTACCATGCTCATTGTTATAGTCAATATACCCATTACTATTTTTTACCTAAATCTTTTATAGGCTATAACAAACAATTTCGACAACTATCTGCAAGCCTATAACTTGTATTCATATTCAAAAAGATACTGAGATAACTTTAATCATTAACGACCTTTTAAATACATCATATTATGAATATTCATATAAAATCAATCTTATCTGCCTTAGCCTTCAGTTTATTATTCTACAGCAAAAGCTTTGGTCTAAATCTATTCTTAATATCAATTTTAGTGGTAGTGCTTGTTTCTACCTTAAAAGAGACTAGAACCATGTCTTGGGGCTATGCACTTACCTATATTTTAACTTCCATCTTTATTCTTATTAACCCAACGGGGTTTACCGTATTTGTTCATTTCATGGCATT
>JGI24519J20070_1000423_pt1 | contig 11966 bp, 10 predicted proteins | sample LinPmetageLP43_FD_20070 | JGI IMG/M metagenome (IMG submission 20070) | reverse complement strand
GCTATTGAAGTCAACATCGAAACCGAGATTGTAGACGTTAAAGATTTTGAAGTTGTAGAAGAAGAGGAAGAGGTGAAAGTTATTTGGAGTACAATTGAAGAAGTTCCTGTTTTTCCCGGTTGTGAGAATGAAAAAGATAAAAGAGCCTGTTTTAATGACATGATGCAAAAGCATATTCGCAAAAACTTCCGTTACCCAGAGTTAGCACAAGAAATGGGAATACAAGGAAGAGTGAACACTCAATTTGTTATTAATAATGATGGAAGTATCGGCGCCATTCTAAAAAGAGGTCCGCATAAAGAACTAGAAAAAGAGGCTGTAAGAATACTATCAAAACTACCAAAAATGACCCCCGGAAAACAAAGAGGTTCAGCAGTTAAAGTTTCTTTCGCTATTCCTATCACCTTTAAATTACAATAATCATAAAACTAAAAACCATCAGCTTTGCTGATGGTTTTTTAAATTTTAAGTGAAGAATTACTGTTTATTAATCTCCACCTTTTCTATAGTAATTTCTGTAGCAGTTCCTTTCTTTTCAATTGTAGCATTTTCAAATGCCTGCAATTGTGCCTCTACCTCTGCTTTGGTACCATTATAAACTACTTCTTTAATAATAGATTCACCATTTACCGTTGTAGAATATGTAACAATAGCTTCCGCCAAATCTGCACTTTCTACATTCATTTCTATAGTAACCTCTTTTGTATCATTTAACAATGCAACACCTTCTTCTGCATGACCACCTAATATTGGTGCAATTACCAAACCAATTAAACAAGTCAATTTAATTAAGATATTCATTGAAGGACCAGAAGTATCTTTAAAAGGATCACCAACAGTATCACCAGTTACTGCTGCCTTATGTGCTTCAGAACCTTTGTAAGTCATTTCACCATTAATTTCAACACCTGCTTCAAAAGATTTCTTTGCGTTATCCCAAGCACCACCAGCGTTGTTCTGGAAGATAGCCCACAATACACCAGATACCGTTACACCAGCCATATAGCCCCTAACATTTCTGCAATCGCCAGTTTATTCATTCCAAATAACATAGGAACAAATGCGATTACCAACGGAAAACCAATCGTCAATAAACCCGGTAACATCATTTCTTTCAAAGAAGCTTGTGTAGAGATAGCCACACATTTATCATATTCTGGTTTCCCAGTACCTTCCATAATTCCCGGAATTTCCTTAAACTGACGTCTAACTTCCTGCACCATTTCCATTGCCGCTTTACCTACTGCATTCATAGCTAATGCCGAGAATACTACAGGCACCATACCACCTACAAATAACATGGCCAAAACCGGAGCTTTAAAAATGTTGATTCCGTCAATTCCTGTAAAAGTTACATAAGCTGCAAACAATGCTAAAGACGTTAATGCCGCCGAAGCGATGGCAAAACCTTTTCCAGTTGCAGCAGTAGTATTACCCACTGAATCTAAAATATCTGTTCTTTCTCTTACGATTGGTTCTTGTTCGCTCATTTCAGCAATACCACCAGCATTATCAGAAATTGGCCCGAAAGCATCAATAGCCAATTGCATAGCCGTAGTTGCCATCATTGCAGATGCCGCTAATGCAACACCGTAAAAACCAGCAAAGGCATAAGATGCCCAAATAGCACCAGCAAACAATAACACAGAAGGGAAAGTAGAGATCATTCCCGTAGCCAAACCAGCAATAATATTGGTACCTGCACCTGTACTAGATTGTTGTACAATTTTTAAAATAGGAGGTTTACCAAGACCCGTATAATATTCTGTCACCGAAGAAATTACCGCACCTACAACTAAACCTACCAAAGTAGCATAGAATACACGCATAGAAGATATTTCCAATACCCCTTCACCAAAGAACTCCATTTTCATAGTTTCAGGCAACATCCATGTTACCAATCCGTAACATGAAATAGCAACAAGAACAATTGATGTCCAGTTACCTATATTTAAAGCCCCCATAACTTGAGCTTCCTTTGCGTCGTTATCTTTTATTTTCACCAACATAGTACCGATGATAGAAATAATGATTCCTACACCTGCAATTGCCATTGGTAATAGAATAGGACCAATACCACCAAAAGCATCAGAAATACTACCACCCATATCTTTAATAACATAATTACCCAAAACCATGGCAGCTAACACTGTTGCTACATAAGACCCAAATAAATCTGCTCCCATACCCGCAACATCACCTACATTATCACCTACATTATCTGCAATTGTAGCAGGATTACGTGGATCATCTTCTGGAATCCCTGCTTCTACTTTTCCTACTAAATCTGCACCTACATCGGCAGCTTTAGTATAAATACCACCACCTACACGTGCAAATAATGCTATTGACTCTGCTCCTAAAGAGAAACCTGCAAGGGTTTCTAAAACGATAGTCATATCCATAGTAGATGTCCAAACACCTCCCATAAAGAATTGAAAAAACGCGATAAAAAATACAGTAAGTCCAAGTACAGCCAAACCTGCAACACCTAGTCCCATTACCGTACCACCACCAAAAGAAATCTTTAATGCGTTAGGTAAACTTGTACGGGCTGCCTGTGTTGTACGAACGTTTGTTTTTGTAGCGATTTTCATTCCTATATTTCCTGCAAAAGCAGAAAAGATAGCTCCGAAAATAAATGAGACAACAATTAACCAATGTGTAGTTGGCACTACGAAAGAAACAATAGCAAGCAAAACACTTACAATTACTACGAATACAGCCAAAAGCTTATATTCTGCACTTAAGAAAGCCAAGGCGCCTTCATAAATATAATCTGATATTTCTTTCATTTTTCCATCTCCGGCATGTTGTTTCATTACCCAAGATCTTTTAATGCCCATATAAATTAGGCCTAATACTGCCATAAGAATTGGCATGTAAATCATCATTGAATCCATTTAATCTATTGTTAGTTGTTAGTTCGACTAATGTAGTAAATTAGAATAGAATAAAAAAAGCCACTTTTTATTAAAAAAAGTGGCTTAAATAAAGTCAAAAATTATTTATATCACAAAAGTGCGCTTTGCTTTATGCTCACTATCATCATATCTCTTAACACATTCGTGATAGATTTCTATTGCTTTTTCAGCATTACTCCAGCCACCTGTATCAACTTTTTTCTCTTCTAAATCTTTATACACTTGAAAGAAATGTTCTATTTCTTTTAATCTATGCGGATTTAAATCACTGATATCGTTATTGTTACTCCAAATTGGGATTACTGTCATTGGGTAAGTAGGTTCCGTACCCATTACCAACACATCTAAAGGATCTTTATCTAAAGCCAAAGTTTCAGGAATAAAACCGTAATCTCCAGGATACATCATTGAAGAAAATAACATACGATCAAAACGAATTTTATGTAAATCAAAATCGTATTCGTACTTATTTCTACTTCCTTTCGGAATTTCTATTAAAACATCAAAGGTTAAGCCTTTTGCTGCTGCCATATTTAAAATTGTTTAATTTATAGTTTGTTATGAAACGTTGCTTAGTTGTTATAATTGTAAAAATTAATCGAATTAAAATACAAATCCAAATGTACCGGTAACTCCGAACTTTCTGGCATCTGGATTTTCTAAATAATTTCCTCTAAAATTGAAATCCAATCTAAATACTTTAAATATGTTTCCTATTCCAAAAGAATATTCATAATATATTTTATCTGACGGAGCATTTAACGGTGTATTTAAAGTTGCCGGAGCGCTTAACGCTTTATTCTCATCAGACAGGTCTCCCCATACTCCGCGCAAAGCTACGATTTCCCTTAAATTATATTTCCTAAGAAAAGGAATTCTTGAGAAAAATCTACCATTAAAATTATGTTGCAAATGAACCGCCGCATAAGTATCGGTTACAAATTCATAAAAATCTAAATTTGGAAAGGTACCATAGTTAGAGAAAAATGTTTGGTTACCAGGTACAACACTTAAAAGTCCCAAAGGAACTTCACCAAATGTTTTACCAAGCTCAACCGTACTTAACAATCTACCAAAACCACCTAATTGCCATGGTTGACTATATGAAAACTGAAGCTTATCGTAATCGAAATCGCTATCAAGCACACCTTTTGTACCTTTTGTATAGTTCAACAAAAGAGTACTATAGGTATCATTTACATCTCTACGTTCTACCCCAAAACCAATTGTCTTTTTACCTGGAGTGTATAGGACAATTGCATTGAAATCAAATTGACGTATTTCTGAAGAAACTCCTGTTGCAGATTCTGGATCAACATAATCTAAACTAAAATCGTTTGGCAAAGCAGAACTTAAGGTTCTAAACGTACCTCCAACAGACAGCTTTAAATTCGTTAATGGTTCAATCTCAAAATTAAGCGCACTTAGATTAATATTCGTCAACCTATTATTTGCACCTACCGTCAATAGTGAAGAAGAAGCAATACTTCGCCCAAGAACATCATTAGTTGCCGTTAAACTTACCCCAAGCTGTTCTATATCTCTTCGATTACCCCCAGAAACTATTAACCTACTGTTTTTATCCAAAAGCATTTTTCCTGCCAGACCATGTTTAAATTTATGATCTTTAAAGCCATATGCAGTGTAGCCTTCTATACGCCAAAGGTCATTTTGCCCATAATAAGTTCTTGCCCCTAGCCTTACCCTTGCTCCTTCCGCTGTATTATATCCAAAAAAATCATAGACAGAGCCTAAATCCAAATTCCATTTATCAACCTCTACATAACCAGAACCTAAAATACTTATGAAATTATAGTAAGTCTTAAATTTGGGAACCGTTTTAAGCGTGTCTAGCAATTTATAAATTCCCTGTTCATCTTTATTTAAGCTCTCTAACCTATTCTTTTCCCAGAACGCATCATCCTTTATAATCTGGGTAACATCTAACGGATTTCTATCCTTACGGTAAACTTCCCTTGGTCTAGGTTTATCGAATTCATAATTATCGTAAACAGATGTACGTTTGCCGTACAACCCCTTAGATTCTTCTTTTTTATTAAAGCTGAAATCACTCAACATATAATCTCTTTTCAAAAGAAAAACAGAATCATTTACAACATCAAAATCTTGCTCTATATAAATTTCCTTTACCCAGTTAATATTGGCACTTTTTGTTACTTGTAGATTTATATTTTTTACCGCCCAAGTAGAATCATTTACCCAAAAATCTCCTTTAAAGGTCAACTCATTTTTTCGACGTGGATAGTATACTATATTATAACACCATTTATTATCAATGTAAGCACTATCCCTTAAGGCATAGTTGTAAACATCTACGCCGGTTTTTGATAACGGACTAGTGAAACTTTTATCAAAGAATTTTAAGTAATTATTATACACATCATACTCTTGGTACAAATCTTTTACGAAAGCTATAATTGCCTGATTGTTTTCGAAACCAGAATTCTTATTACCAAGTACTTCCTCTTTCTCTTCTTTAATTTTATTATCTCCGTAAACTTTTGAAAAAGTTTCATTTAAGAAAATAGGCAAATAAGTTTTACCCGTTACACGTGAGGTATCTAAATCTTGAAAAACAAATTCTAAACCTTTGAATATTTTACTCTTAATTAATGAACTATCAATTGTATTTAAATCAAACTCAACCTTTTCATACTTATCATAAGCATATTGATTGAACTGCCGTACACCATTTTGACGTTTCTTAGCCCAGATTTTCCTAAGAATATCTACCGCCGGATTGTTCTTTTTGGACTGTTTACCAGCAATTAAGACCACTTCGTTCAACTGTTCCGCAGCTTCTAAAAGGGTTATCTTTAAGTCATAAGTGACCTTACTTTCTAACTGAAGTTCATATTCAGTATAACCTATAAAAGAAATAATTGCCGTAGAATAATTATTTTCCGATTCTAAATAGAACCTACCATCATCATTTGTGATGGTACCTTCTGTAGAATTTTTGAAGAATACGTTTGCAAAGGATACCGGATCACCCTGTTCATCGATGACAATGCCACCAATTTTGGTCTGACCCTGCGCTATGAAAAAACATAGGCTTAAGAATGTGAATAATATCCCTCTCATTAAAATAATTCTTTTAATAAAAAATCTTGATCAAATAACATACTAATAAAAAAAGCTTCTCCAGACTTGGTCGGAGAAGCTAAAGTACTTTACAAAATTGTATCCTATTTGTATAAAACTTTTTTGACAGCGTCAACAACATCTTTGTAATTTGGCAACCACTCCTCTAATAATACAGGAGAATAAGGTGCCGGTGTATCAGCAGTATTTATTTTAACAACAGGTGCGTCTAAATAATCAAATGCATGTGCTTGTATATGATATGTAATTTCTGTAGCAACGTTACCAAATGGCCAAGCTTCTTCTAAAATCACTAATCTATTTGTCTTTTTAACAGATTTTAATACCGCCTCATAATCTAAAGGCTTAACGGTACGTAAATCTATAATCTCACAACTAATACCTTCTTTCTCCAATTCATCGGCAGCTTTATCGGCTTCCTTTATAATCTTACCAAAAGAAACTATAGTAACATCTTTACCTTCTCTACGAATATCAGCAACACCTAATGGAATAGTGTAATCACCCTCTGGCACTTCACCTTTATCACCATACATTTGCTCAGACTCCATAAATATTACAGGGTCGTTATCACGTATTGCCGCTTTCAACAATCCCTTAGCATCCGCTGGGTTAGAAGGAACAACAACTTTTAAACCCGGACAGTTGGCATACCAACTCTCAAAAGCTTGTGAGTGCGTTGCCGCCAATTGACCTGCAGAACCTGTAGGACCTCTAAATACTATTGGACAAGGAAATTGCCCTCCAGACATTTGTCTAATTTTAGCTGCATTATTTATAATTTGATCGATACCTACTAACGCAAAGTTGAAGGTCATGAATTCTATAATAGGTCTATTACCCGTCATAGTAGAACCAACTCCTATTCCCGCAAAACCAAGTTCAGAAATTGGAGTATCTATAACCCTCTTAGGGCCAAACTCATCCAACATACCCTTGGAAGCCTTATAAGCGCCATTATATTCCGCTACCTCTTCACCCATTAAATAGATAGATTCATCCTTCCTCATTTCTTCGGACATGGCCTCGGCTATTGCTTGCCTAAATTGTAGTGTTTTCATGTATGGTAAATATTATTCTTTGTTATATGCTAGAAAGCAAGCAAAAATAGGAAATATAATATCAAAAAATAGAATGCCAGATTTAAAAAAAGTTATAAAATTTACTATGCATGCATAGTAAATTAGGATTTAAATAGCTATCTTCGTGGTCATTGATATAAAGTTTATTTACACATGAAGATATTAGTTTGTATAAGTAATGTTCCAGATACCACATCTAAGATAAATTTCACAGATGGTGATACTAAATTTGACACTAATGGTGTACAATTTGTAATTAACCCAAATGATGAATTCGGCTTGACGAGAGCTATGTGGTTTAAAGAAAAACAAGGTGCTACAGTACATATTGCTACTGTTGGCGGTCCTAGTGTTGAACCAACAATGCGTAAAGCTCTTGCCATTGGTGCAGATGAAGCTTTTAGAATTAACGCAGAACCTACAGATGGTTTTTATGTTGCACAACAACTTGCAGAAATAGTTAAAAACGGTGGTTACGACCTTGTAATTGGCGGTAGAGAATCTATTGATTACAATGGTGGAATGGTACCAGGAATTTTAGCTTCTTTGACAAATATGAATTTCATTAATTCTTGTATAAATCTTGAAATTGATGGCAACAATGTTACCGCAGTACGAGAAATTGATGGTGGAAAAGAAAAATTAAGCAGCGCACTCCCTCTTGTAGTTGGTGGTCAAAAAGGTCTTGTTGAGGAAAGTGATCTTCGCATACCTAATATGCGTGGTATTATGATGGCAAGAAAGAAAAGTTTATCTGTAGTTGAACCCGTTGATGGACTAAAAGCTACTGAAGATAAAAAATTCGACAAACCAGCTCCTAAAGGACAAGTTAAACTTGCCGACAGCGTAGATCAATTGGTTGATTTGCTACATAATGAAGCAAAAGTCATTTAATAACCTATTTATAGGTACTAATTAAAAAACAAAAAACATGTCAGTTTTAGTATATACAGAATCAGAAAAAGGAAAGTTTAAAAAGAATGCGTTCGAAGCCGCTTCTTATGCTTCGGCAGTGGCCAAAATGATGGACACTACCGTTACCGCAATAGCTTTCAACAGTACCGAGAATGATTCTCTTGGTGAGTATGGAGTTCTAAAGTAATGAATGTAGCAGATGACTCATTAACAACTTTTAATGCTGGTGCATATGCTGCATCTATTGCAGAAGCTGTTAAAAGTACAGATGCAAAAGTTGTTATTCTTAGCTCTAGTACTGATACAAAATATTTAGCACCGTTATTATCTGCCAAATTATCTGCCGGTTATGCACCAAATGTAGTCCAGGCCCCAGATAGCACATCTCCATTTACGGTTAAAAGAACAGCTTTCAGTAATAAAGGATTTGCCCACACACAAATAGATACCGATATTAAAATAGTAGGTGTTTCAAATAACGCTTTTGGCGCACACGAAAACAAGGTAGATGTTTCTGTTGAAGATATTAGTGGTACTGCAGATAGCGCTACCAATGATACTAAATCGGTTGAAATCGATAAAGTTGTAGGTAAGGCTACCATTGCCGATGCAGACATTGTTGTTTCTGCTGGTAGAGGAATGAAAGGACCTGAAAACTGGGGGATGATCGAAGAATTAGCCGATGTTTTAGGCGCAGCAACAGCTTGCTCTAAACCGGTATCCGATCTTGGATGGAGACCTCATGGCGAGCACGTAGGGCAAACAGGGAAGCCTGTAGCAAGTAACCTATACATTGCCATTGGTATTTCTGGAGCTATTCAACATTTAGCAGGTGTAAGTGCTTCAAAAACGAAAGTTGTTATTAATAATGACCCAGAAGCACCATTCTTTAAAGCCGCTGATTACGGAATTGTTGGTGACGCCTTTGAAGTAGTTCCTCAATTGATTGAAAAATTAAAGGATTTAAAGCGCAAAACGGCTAAATTTTTGTTATTTTGTGCCCCTTAAAGGGCTGTTCGAATAGTTGGAGCCCCAAGTATTCGAACAGCCTTTTTTAGTTAAAAACCTATGAGTCTAGTACGATTAAAAATAAAAGGTATCTCTTACAGCCAAACTCAAAATGGTGCATACGCACTTATTTTGAACGAAGTTGAGGGCGACAGAAAGCTTCCTATTGTTATTGGCGCTTTTGAAGCTCAATCCATTGCTATTGCTTTGGAAAAAGAAATAAAACCACCAAGACCTTTAACCCACGATTTATTTAAGAATTTCTCTGACAGGTTTGATATTGTAATCAAACAGGTTATAATTCATAAATTAGTAGATGGAGTATTTTACTCCAGTATTATCTGTGAGAGAGATGGTATTGAAGAAATAATTGACGCAAGAACTAGTGATGCCATAGCGTTGGCGTTACGTTTCAACGCCCCTATTTTCACTTATAAAACTATATTGGATAAAGCCGGTATCTTCTTAAAATTCTCTTCTAAAGAAAAGGATCAAAAAGATAGTGACGATAGTATTATGGTTGATGAAATATTGCAAGAAGGGGAAACCATTGAAATAGAATCTGGTGCATCTGACGGCTATACAGAACTTACTATAGACGAATTGGAAGCTGAATTAAAAAAAGCTGTCACCAACGAAGACTACGAAAAAGCGGCTAAATTGAGAGATGAAATCTCTAAACGCAACTAAACACTAAATTATAGTTTATGAAAAAAGGCAAATGGTTGCTATTTTTTGCACTAATTCTTACCGCATTTACATTTGCTCAAGACGTAGACATTAATACACCTTTAGAAAGTACAGCTGACACTACTTTGGTTGAAGATGTAGCTACTGCCGGCGTTATGGGTATGGAAACTAGTGAGGGATTTTCCATCAACAGCCTTGGAAGAGGAATTCTTGGTATGGCGGTCTTACTACTTCTAGCATTCTTATTCAGTTCTAACAGAAGAGCCATTAATTGGAAAACGGTTGGTATAGGTCTAGCACTACAATTGGTGATTGCTATTGGAGTTCTTAAAATACCTTTTGTACAATTGGTTTTTGAGCAAATTGGAAGAATCTTTGTTAGCATTTTAGAGTTTACCCGCGCAGGCAGTAAATTTCTTTTTGAAGGTCTTGTAGTAGACACGGGTACTTTTGGGTACATATTTGCTTTTCAAGTACTACCAACAATTATATTTTTCTCTGCTCTAACCTCTTTATTATTCTATTTAGGATTGATACAAAAAGTGGTAAAGTGGCTTGCTTGGGCACTTTCCAAAACCCTGGGTATTTCAGGACCTGAGAGTCTTTCTATTGCCGGAAATATATTTCTCGGACAAACCGAGGCTCCTTTATTGATAAAAGCATATCTAGAAAAAATGACCAAATCAGAGATTCTATTAGTCATGATTGGCGGCATGGCAACTCTTGCTGGTGCAGTTTTAGCTGCTTATATAGGATTTTTAGGTGGTGAAGATGAATTATTACAATTGGTATTTGCCAAGCATTTATTAGCCGCCTCCGTGATGGCTGCACCAGGAGCAATCGTAATATCTAAAATGTTATACCCACAAACTGAAGAAGTAAACAGTGATGTTCATGTATCTTCTGAAAAAATTGGAGCCAATGTATTGGATGCCATATCAAATGGAACTACTGAAGGCTTAAGACTAGCAGTTAATGTTGGTGCAATGCTTTTAGTATTCGTAGCCATTATTGCAATGGTTAACGGTATTCTAGAGTGGACAGGAGACTTAACACACTTAAATGGCTGGATAGCGGACAATACTTCCTATTCTAAATTCTCGCTTGAAGCAATTTTAGGGACTGTATTCGCTCCATTAATGTGGTTAATTGGCGTCGCCGACGAAGATATAATGCTCATGGGTCAATTACTCGGTATTAAATTGGTAGCAAGCGAATTTGTAGGCTATGTGCAATTGGCAGAACTTAAAGACCTTAGCACTTTGCCACATTTAAAGTTCAACAAGTCTGTTATTATGGCCACTTATATGTTATGTGGTTTTGCAAACTTTGCATCTATAGGTATTCAAATTGGTGGCATTGGATCACTTGCTCCGGGGCAAAGAAAAACTTTATCTGAATTCGGCATGAAGGCTGTACTTGGTGGCTCTTTAGCATCTTTACTTTCCGCTACCATTGCCGGTATGATTTTAGGATAATCCAATATGTTATTTTAGTTAATAAATTCTAATAACCCTTATTACTATTTCTGTTCAAAAATTCATCTAAATGGTATTTTTGCAGTGCGCCTATCTAGTTTTTTTTAGCGTTTATATAATAATATCTCTATGAAACAATACCACGACCTTTTAAAACATGTTCTTAAAGAAGGAAACCAAAAAGGAGACCGTACAGGAACCGGAACCAAAAGTGTTTTTGGGTATCAGATGAGATTTGACCTCAGCGAAGGTTTCCCTATGGTCACTACTAAAAAACTGCATTTAAAATCTATAGTATATGAGTTACTTTGGTTTCTGAAAGGTGACACCAATATTAAGTATTTACAAGAAAACGGTGTTCGTATTTGGAATGAATGGGCTGATGAAAATGGAGACTTAGGTCCTGTTTACGGTCATCAATGGCGCAACTGGAACAATGATGAAATTGACCAGATCAAGGAAGTTATCCACTCTTTAAAAACGAATCCTAACAGCAGAAGAATGTTAGTCTCTGCCTGGAACCCAAGTGTATTACCAGATAATTCTAAAACTTTTTCTGAAAATGTAGCAGATGGTAAAGCCGCATTACCTCCTTGCCATGCATTCTTTCAGTTTTATGTTGCTGACGGCAAATTATCTTGTCAATTATACCAACGTAGTGCAGATATCTTTTTAGGTGTACCATTCAATATTGCATCTTACGCATTATTTACCATGATGATGGCTCAAGTATGTGGCTATGA
>JGI24519J20070_1000422_pt1 | contig 11970 bp, 13 predicted proteins | sample LinPmetageLP43_FD_20070 | JGI IMG/M metagenome (IMG submission 20070) | reverse complement strand
GGAAAACTCAAGAAATATTTAAAATCTTCCGAGGTAATGGACTTGCTTCAAGTCAGTCCAGGTACATTACAGAATCTTCGCATCAATGGAACGTTGCCATATACAAAAGTTGGGGGCATTATCTACTATGATGCAGAGGAAATTCAAGGTGTAATGAACTCAAATCGAGTGCAGCACAAGCAAAATTCTTAAAAGATGAACTATATAAAGCTACTAAATGCGGCTTTTGAAAAGTTCTTTTTTGATGACCGCCTCAATCCAACGCACATAAGCCTATATATGGCGCTGTTTCAAGAATGGAACAGTAGTCGGTTTGCAGATGAGTTCTATGTAAACCGTCGCGAATTAATGCGCGTTGCCAAGATTGGTTCAAAATCCACTTATCATAGATGTGTGACAGACCTCGATTCTTGGAACTATCTATCCTACTTCCCTTCTAACAATCCCTACAAAGGCAGTAAAATCAAGATGTCCATTATTGGGACAAGTGATGAACCTGTTACGGGACAGTACAATCCCATATTAGAACAGCTTGCGGAACAGTACCGTCCCATACGTGAACCAGTAGTGTACCAACACCATCCCAATAATGGACAAGCTGTGGACTCGCACCGTCCCATAGGTGGACAAGCATTGGTATCTACTATAAACAATACCAAACAAGTAAACACTATAAAACAACCAAAGGGCTGGCAGGCCGTTATTGATTTTTTTATTGAAAAAGGTTTTGATGCTGATGAAGGAAAAAAATTCTTTGAGCATTATGAAACTCGGAATTGGCAAACGAGCGATGGAAAAGCGATTAGAGATTGGCGCGCCGTAGCTATCAACTGGATGGACAGAACCGAAATATTCGACGAGGAAAACAAACTAAACAAAAAACAAGCGTCCCAAATCAAGGACAACTTGCGAACCACTAAAAACAAAGATTATGGACAACCCCTCTAAAATAACCGAAGGTGGCGTAGAATATTCGCTTGGAAAATTTGACGGCAAAAGCGTGCTCTACGATTTCCCGAAAATCTTGATTTACTTAAACGCAAAGGGCAAACTACTGTTCGGAAAAAAGTTTAGGATTTATGATGAGGACAAAGATATTTTGCTAAAACTCTGTTCTTACGTCATCAAGGATAAAGATAATTGTGAAGCCTACGGAATTGACATTGACAAAGGTATTTTGCTATCTGGACCAGTAGGCTGTGGTAAAACAAGTTTGATGAAATTGTTACGCCATATCGTGCCGCTTCAGAGACCTTATGAAATGATTCCGTGCCGTAACGTCACTTTTGGTTTCAATCATCTAGGATTTAAAACCGTGGAAGAATATGGCAATACCAAATTTTACTGTTTTGATGATTTGGGTGTTGAACCTGCTGGCAGGTTTTACGGTAAAGATTTGAACGTGATGGGCGAAGTATTGCTATCACGATATGAATTATATCTTCAAACTAAACATAAAGTCAAAACTCACGCCACAACCAATCTCAATGCTGAAGAATTGGAAGAACGCTATGGTAATCGTGTCCGTAGCCGAATGCGAGAACTGTTTAATTTGATTGCTTTTGATAAAGGCGCTGGGGATAAGAGGAAGTGATTTTTTAGAACACTACTTTGTGTTAAAAAGAATTGTAAAACTCGAAGAAAAAACCAGTCGTTAAATAGTATAATACAGATTAAAATTTTTATTTTGTTCAAAATTTGTCAAGCCATCAATTGAACAAATCAAAATGATGATTGGAACGTACATACGAGCGTGTAGAAAGCGCAGAAATTTATTGTTGAGAGAACTAGCTGCCAGTCTGAATATGGATTCGGCAATGCTGAGTAAAATGGAACGAGGATTACGCCCTTTCAGGAAAGAAGACCTAGCTATACTGTCAGAAGTGTTGAAAGAAAGTTATGACTTTCTGTATACTAAATGGCTTGCAGATAAAGCATTAAGAGCTACTGATGACAAATTACATCAAACAAAGGCACTAGAATTAGCGCTTTCTCTTTGCAAAAACCAAAATTAAACTACCCATATTGGGATATGGAATGTCAAAAAGAATAGATAGAATAATAGACGAAATTGTTGACCAGTATGCATTTGCAGATACATCAGACAGACCTTGGGTAATTGGTTTTAGTGGTGGTAAAGATTCTACAGTAATGCTTACGCTTGTCTGGAAAGCTCTCGAAAAAGTTAGAGCACTACCAAATCATTTTCAATTACGTCGCCCCGTTTACGTGGTATGCAATGATACATTGGTCGAAAATCCTATTATATCATCTTACGTAGATGATGTTTTGAATAAGATTGAAATTGCCGCGCGGGAACAGAATTTACCAATCTTAGTAAAAAAAACAGCACCATTATTAGAGGAAACATTTTGGGTAAATGTATTAGGAAAGGGCTATCCTGTTCCTAACAATTCATTCCGTTGGTGTACAGATAAATTAAAGATTCGCCCTACTTCAAATTTCCTAACGGAACAGATTGATAAAAAAGGTGAAGCAATTGTTTTATTAGGAACTAGATATGAAGAAAGTGCTTCTCGTGAACGTTCAATGAGAAAACACGAAATCGACGGTCAACGTCTTTCAAAACATCAAACTGGTGTAAATACCTATGTATATGCGCCTATTAAAGAATTAATGTTAGAAGAGATTTGGTATATCATCAATACGTTTACATCGCCCTGGGGCTTTGACAATTCTATTCTATTTCAAATCTACTCAGACGCAAGTGCAGATGATTATGAATGTCCAACTGTAGTAGTAAATAAAGAACATTCTTCTTGTGGTCAGTCACGTTTTGGCTGCTGGACGTGCACAGTAGTGAAAAAAGACAAATCAATGTCGGCTTTAATTGAAAGCGGTAAGCATTGGATGAAACCCTTACTAGATTATAGAAATAGTTTAGTTGAAGAAAGAAATATTCACGAACACAGAATGCCTGAACGTCGTGATGGTAGACCGGCAGTTCACGATGATGGCACTAATTGGGGTCCTTACAGACCTGGTTATCGTCACAGGAAATTAAAAGAACTTTTGTTAATTCAAAAAGAAGCTCAAAAAGAAAGACCTCACATACATTTGATTACTAATCAAGAATTAATTGCTATTCAGGTCAATTGGAATAGAGATTTATATTTTGATGAGAACGTTGGTGATTTGTTTAGAGAAATCTTCGATAAGGATATTAGTACGACAAATTCGAAGGTTTTAAATAATACCGAAAAAAGAATATTAAAAGAGATTTGTGAGGATGATTTATCTTACTATCATCTAATTGACAATCTAATTTCGTTGCAAGAAACTAAAACACTATTAGTTACAAAATATGGTCTACATAACGATATAGAACGCAGAATTGAACGCTTTGTAAATCCGAAGAAAAATGAAGATTAGTAAAATAACTTTAGAAAATTTCAGGATTTACCAAGGCGTAAATACGATTTCATTTAGTCCTTTCTCTGATAGAAATATCAATATTATATCAGGTAAAAATGGTTACGGTAAGACAACCCTATTAACGGCATTGTTATGGACATTTTATGGAAAACTTATTGGACAAGTGGAAGACAAATATCGATTAGATATTAGAAATGCTGGCGGATATGAACCCTACTTAAAATCACTTTTAAATCGAAGTATTGTAACTAAAAAATCTGAGGAAGAAGAAAAATTCTTCTCAATAGAGATACAATTGCAAGATTTGGCAATTCCTGCGCTTACCTGTAATTCCATTATTATCAAACGTAGTTTTAATGTTGAAACAAGCCAAGAAAAACTGACTATTCTTATAGACGGAATTGAGAACGAATTGACTAAGGAAGTTGGTTACGACCTATTTATTAATGATTTTATATTGCCTAGAGAAATTGCAAAATTCTTTTTCTTCGACGCTGAAAAGATTGTTTCTCTTGCAGAAGCAAGAACCAAAGAAGAGCTTCGAAGTCTCAATAAAGCCTATTCAGAAGTTTTAGGAATAAAAAAATACGAGGAACTTAAAAAAAATCTTGAATCCTTAGTAACTAAACTTAGCAGGCAAGGAATTACAGATAAAGAGAGAGTTCAGTTAAATGAGCTAATTAAAAAAGAAAATGCTTCGACTAGCCGAATTGAATTTAACCGAGAACTACAACAAGAAACGAAAGAAGAGCTTGCCAACCTGCGTATAAAGAGTAATGCACTTCAAGAAAAACTTATACGGGAAGGAAATTCTATTACGGTTGAACAATTGGCGGCATTAAAGAAAGAACGTAATATTTTAAAAAAAGAGTCTGTTGCCATTAAGTCTGAATTGACACAAGTATTAGAGTTAGCACCTTTGGTTATTGCCGGAAAACAATTAAAGAATCTTAAAAACCAAGCAGAAAAAGAACATACTGAAGAGCACGTCTCGTCTGATTTACTCAGAAAAGAGCTTGGCGAATTTTCAAAATCAATTTTAAAGAAAATAACAGAAACTAAGCTTAATAATAAAAAATTAATAGCACAAATTCTAGACAAATCAATTTCAGAACGGTTTGAAACTGATTCATTAAATATTGAAGTTTTAGTTGCATTCTCAGAAGAACAATTCAGAGATTTTCAATCTGTATATAAAAACCTTTCTACTTCCTATTCTAATCAAGTCAACTCTATAGTACAACGAGAAAAAAATAATCGTGTTTTATTATCGCGTATTCAAAATGAAATAAAACAAGCCGAGGCAAGAAAAGATAATCATTTAGCGAAAGCACTACACGATGAGAAACATCTTATAGAAAAGCAAATTACTGAATTACAAACCAAAGAATCATCATTGCTAATTGAGCAAGGTCAACTAGAAGCCCAAAATAATTCAGATAGAAAATTAGTTTCTGAGATGGATAAGAAATTTAGGCTTGTAGATACCGACAATAAAAAGCTAGAAACTACCAAGAAACTACTAGAAAAAATAAATGCCTTGGTTCTCAGAATTAAAGAAGATAAAAAATATACGCTTCAAAAGGCACTTAAGCTTAGTCTTAATAAATTGATGCACAAAAATAATTTCATTGCAGATGTTAATATAAGCATCGATAACGAAATTATGGATATCGAATTACTAGATTCAAATAAACAACTCATTAGAAAGGATTCCCTTTCAAAAGGTGAACAGCAATTATATGCCACAGCGTTATTAAAAGCATTAGTTGACGAATCCGGGATTTCGTTTCCGGTATTTATCGATAGTCCGCTTCAAAAGTTTGATAAGTTCCATTCAAAAAGTGTCATAGATGAATTTTACCCATCTATATCTGAACAAGTAGTGCTACTACCATTACTGCAAAAAGAGCTTAATAAAGAAGAATTCGAGTTATTAAAACCAAACTTACATAAGACATATAAAATTGTAAATAACGATAGCAATAGTTCATCTATTGAAGAAGCTGATTTTACTCAGGATTTCAAAACTACTAAATCCGAATCTTATGTTTAAGCAAATAAAAACAAGCACCGATAATAAAGAAGTGGTTGCACAACTTTCTAGGCGACTGAATCTAGGTAAGGAAAATGTAATCGCTAGAATAGCTTTAACCTATTCTTTGAGTAAAGAGCGCAAACTGAATTTAGCAGATATTAAAGATGCAGGCGGAAAGGAATACTCTAAGTCGGTATTGCTCGGTTCTAATGAGCATATTTATGTAGGATTGGTTTGCACACACTATAATTTATACAAAACAGATAAAGCACTACCTAAGTATATAAAAATGCATATAGACGATGGTTTAGAGCTTATTGATAAAGAGCTAAAAGAAAATCCAAAGTTTGATGGGTTTGATTTTTTGGTAAATAGGATAGAGAGTGGCTTGGCAAAGCTTTAATTTAAAAGATGAAATATTAAAATATACACAAGAGATTATATGTTTGACTTTACTTCTATTCGCACGAGATACTTTTGGATTGCAGTCATATTTGTCGGTTCGGCTGGTGTCTGGTTACCTGTAGTACTTTCGGCTGCTTTGGGTAAAACGATTGTAATTACCGAGATACCTATGAATCTCACAACCTTTTATATATCCATTTATTTTGCAGGTTGTGTTGATGGAATTTTTAAAACAATTGATGTTATCGAGAATAAATATGACGTAAAATCAAAACTATTTAATCTTGTTATACTGATTTTGTTCTCGCTAATTCTAGTGGTCTCAACAGTTTGGCTTACTGTTAAAGATGAATTTTGGATACCACTCATTTTATCTTTGGTTGGTGCATTCATAGGGTTGAAATTATGGTGGGAAAACAATTCGGAAAATCCAACCTTTGCAGAAGAAGTCAGAGAGGAAGCACGCGAAACTCACGGAAAAAAATGGTAAAGATGGAAAATATTATTGAAGCTAAATATGTAAAGCAGAACAGGCAAGATTTTCTAATCGGAACGTTTTCTATAAAGAGAATTTTTAAGTTCACAAAGTATACTGAAAGATTGATTGTAGGCTTCAAAGACAACGGTGAACCACGCTATAATGATTCAATTCAGAGAAGTGTTGAAAAATCAAGAGTTGAAAAAATTGCTGATTATCTGATAAATGACCCTGATGCAACCTTTCCTACTAACATTGTCTTACATATTCCCAAACAAATAATTGAAGAATATATCAAGGATGAAAAGAATAACGTTACTCTAAAAATTGACGAAAAGGTATTCCGGGAAATTCAAAAAGAAAAGGGCGATGTCTATATCACTATTATCGATGGTCAACATAGAATTCGAGGTATAGAGGTAGCAATTTCGAGATTGAAGGGATATATAAACGATTTAATTAAAACTTTAAAAGGAAGTGAACATAAAGAGCTGAATGAAAAATTAGATTATTATAAGGAAAGACTGGAAACTTTAATGAATATTGAGTTGGTTGTTACATTCTTTGTGGACAAGGTTTTAGAATATCAAGCAATGATTTTTTCAACAATCAATCGGACTCAGAAGAGAGTGTCACCTAGTTTAGTCTATAGTTTATTTGGACTAGATACAGATGACACGCCACAGAAAACTGCACTACAAATTGTTCTGCAACTTAATTCACACAACAAGAGCCCTTTCTATAATAGGATTAAACTATATGGTGGAAGCTATGATAAAAATTCAAACCCACCATTATCGCAAGCCACGATGGTCAAATCAATAGTGAGCTTAATTTCAGAAAATAATCGTGAAGCTGAAAATGATAGATTTAGAAAAAGAAAAGAATTATCAAAGAGGTCTGAAAGTTCAAAGAAATTCCTTCCATTTAGAAAATATTATGCTATTGATAAAGATAACATCATATCAGACATTCTGTTTTTCTTTTTTAATGAGGTGAGAGAAGTATTTTCAAAACAACACGATTCATTATGGAACTTTGATGCAGACAATAAACCCACTAATATTTTACACACAACGGTCGGCTACGAAGCTCTTTTAAAAATACTAGAAGATATTTTGAAAATTGAAACGAATATGTCTAATCTAAATTATGAAAATGCTGATGACATATTTCGACAAAAGTATTTATCAAAAATTTCAGATTTAAATTTAAACGACATTAATAGATACTCATTTAATCAGCGAGGTAAAAAGTATTTTTATTTGGATATGTCGTTAGCGATTTGGCCACCAAAATCAGCTGATGACAAAAGACTTGAAGAACTTCGCAAGCTGACAGAAGAGAATTAATAATCATTTTTTTCGTATATATAAGCATTCCCCTTCTTTACAAATTTCAACTTACCTGCTTCACGCAAATGCATAAGTTCGCAAGCTGAAACTTTGAGTTGGTCTCTTTTTTCTTTACTGGTGAGATATTTAGATTCACTTTTCATAAGTATGTAGTCGCAGTAATGCCAACGAAATTACTGTTTAGTATCAGAGCTTTTTTTGCCAAATATATCTTTGTAAATTGATAACAGTAAACCTCTGATATTTTTGATTATTTCGATTCCTAATTTGGTCATAATACTTTAGTTCTAGTGATTAATGCTTTGAGTATGGTATTAGCTAATGCCGCCCGATTAGCACTATTGATAACATAGCTGCTTTCATCCCCATTACTCAAAAACCCTAATTCCAAAAGCACCGAAGGAAAATAATCTACGGTTTCGCGCAAGACCTGAAAATTTGCAAACTTCACACCTCTACTCTCAAAACCCAAACGCTTATTTAGGTCATCTTGCAGTTGAAAAGAAAGCCAAGTAGCATCATCCGAGTATTTAGTTATAGCGTTAGCCACATAGACTTCAATCCCTCTTGCATCCGGATTATCAGAATGATTGCAATGCAAGGACACAAATAAATCCGCTTTTAATCCTTTGGCCAGCTTCGTTCTATCCGATAGCGAAATAAGCGTGTCATTATACCTGGTTAAATAAATATCCAGAGGCTTTTCTAAATTATTATTCAGCTTCAAAATGGCATTTGCAATATCAAAAACCACATCCTTTTCTTGGATGCCATTTATACCTATTGCACCAAAATCTTTTCCACCGTGTCCAACGTCAATTACAATTCGTTTTTGAGTACTCGTTTCTTGTCCAAAAACGATACACATTTTTAGAAGCAAAAAGACAAAACTGACGTTTTTGAGCACTTTTTTCATTTTTAATTTTCAGGTTATCAACAACTTTCCTTCAAAAACTCATAGAATTTGATACCAAATAATAGCAATTAAATTCAATTGATTTCAAATAATATTTTATTCACAAATATTTGATTTTCAGTTATTTATACGCAAATATATGTAAATTTCAGAAAGAGAAAATGTATAAAAAATCTAAACAGTTTTATTATGAAAAAATCAATCTACTTAGCAACTTTTTTATCGTTGCTCTCAACATCACTTTTTGCTCAAATTGGTGGCATAGAAGATTCAGTTAATGATGTTGGCGACACCATCAGAACCATTTTTCCAATTTTATTGGGTGTCATTTTCCTAGTTGGCTTTCTGTTTAATGCAGGGCATTTCTTTGGGGAAAATGCAGACCTTAAAAAAGGGATTACCAGAGTGCTTGTGTTTGTTTTGATTGCTGGCGCAGTTGTCGGCATCTTCACATACCTAATAGGAATCGTAGTATAGATGAAACGCTTCGAGGTTTATAAAAACATTAGGAAACGGGCGGTCATTTTTGGGCTGCCTATTTCCTTATTTGCGCTAATGATGGTTTCGATTTTAGCTTCGCTACTCATTATCATCTTCTCTTTCAGTTTCGGGGTAATAATTGGCGTACTCGTTTTTAATGCTGCTTTATATGTAGCTCTCACGAGAATAACACATAACCCACAAATTTTTCAGGTAGCTAAAGCCTTCCCAAGAATAATAAGTAACAAAAGAAACTCGGGCTTCGATTATGAACAAGATTAATCTTTCAGCATATCAACCTATTACGGATATTCAAGATAATATCATATTTGCCAATAATGGTAATGTCGTCCTGTGCTATGAAGGAACGCTACCAGAAATTTATTCCCTTTCCGAAAAAGACTTCGAAGATATACACGGTGCTTGGTTTCAGGCTTTAAAATCATTGCCCATTGGTACGGTAGTCCAAAAACAGGATATCTACGTTAAAAAGACATACACTTCAGAAGCACTTCCCAATACAACGTTTTTAGAAAAAGCAACACACGACCACTTTAAAGGGCGTGAGTATATGGAACATCGTTGCTTCTTGTTCTTTACGCTTACTAAAAACAAAGCGCTGAATAATTCAAAATATGTCAATCCCTTCCGCAAAGTTTCCAAAGGAATTGTTCAACAATTGGATGACAATATTAAGAGCTTCATCGGGGCTGTAAGTGATTCCGTTTCCTTCATAAACAATAGTCGTAAAATGAAGTTTGTTTCGCTTAAAGCGGAAGAGATTCAGCAACTCACAAATGGATATTTCAACGGTTTTAATGATGGATTTGACACCGATATCATATTAGATAAAAAAAGCGTCAATATTGGCGAAAACCATTTTGATGCCCTAGCTATCAATAGCGAAATGTGCTTTGGCGAAAGTGTACAGAGTAGCAAGACCAATGAGAAATTCACTTCTGACGATTTTGTGTTTCATCAAGGGTTTATTGATGGCTTAGGGCTTACGCTTAACGAAAATCATATTGTCAACCAAATCCTTTATTTGGATGACAAACAGAAGTGGCGAAAGCTACTAGACAAGAAAGTTGAAGAACTCAATAAAAGTTCAAACTTCGGTTCACAGAATAAAGTGGTACTCGGTAAAATTCAGCACATCCTTGACCAAATTAATGCCGATGATAATGCACGCATTATTCGTGGTCATCTGAACATAGTGTATTGGGATAAAAACCCAGAAAACTTAAGTAGAATCGGTTCTAAAATCAAAACTGAATTTAAGGAACTGGACATCATTCCCTATTATCCTAGAGGCGAAGAACGCAAGAATTACATACTGAATAGTTACTGCTGTTTTTCTTCCAATTTTTCAAATAACGATTTGTATGTAACAGATTTAAAACACGCACTTTGCCTGTTTATTAATAACACCAATTACAATTCAGATTCTACAGGAATCATCTTTAATGATAGGGAACACAACGTTCCCGTTCTAAAGGACGTTTGGGACGAGCGCAAGAAGCGCATCAAGGCACGAAACTTTGCCATCTTTGCCCCAACAGGCGAAGGCAAGTCGTTTTTAGCCAATAATATTTTACGCCAATATTTTGAAAGTGGTGTTCGCTTAGTAATCATTGATTTGGGTGGTTCTTACACCAAATTTGCAAAACTTTACCCAGAAAAATATACGGTGCTTCGTTATGAAAGTGGAAAGAATCTAGGTATCAATCCTTTTTATATAAGTGATGCAAATGACCTCACACCTGAACGATTGGAAGATTTATCAGTCTTTCTGTTTGAATTGTTTGCTTCAGATTTAAAAGTTACCAAAGCACAATCGGTTTCCGTCAAAAAGATATTGCGCCACTATTACAATAATACTTCGGAAAATCATTCTTTGGATGGTTTCTACAACTTTATAGAAAGGAATCAGAAAGACCTTCTGGACACCTTAAAAATCCATCCCGACTACTTCAATATTATAAGCTTCTTGCACGTAATGTCCGAATATGTCGGCGATGGTCTATATAGCTTCCTTTTTGAAGTAAGCGAAGACCAGACCTATAAAATCGAAGACAAACGCTTGATTGTTTTTGAGCTGGATGAAGTAAAAGATAACAAGGAAATCCTATCCGTTATGTTGAAGTTGATTAAATCAGCCATCCAAAGAACGATATGGAAAAACAGAGCTGAAAAAGGCATTATTCTATTTGATGAGTTTGCCAAACAATTGAAGTTTGACAACGTGCTGGAAAGTGTCGAATTCTACTATCAAGCTATTCGTAAACAGAATGGTGCGATTGGGATTATTCTTCAATCCATTAATCAGCTTCCCAATAATTCTACTTCGGCAAGCATACTAGAAAATACGCAAGTAGTCTACAGCCTAAACAATGAAAAAGGCTATGATGAACTGGTCAAAAGGCTCAACCTTTCAAGCCACGACTTGAACCAATTAAAATCTATCAAAAACAACCTTTCCGGACCACGGAAGTACACCGAAATGTTCATCAAAATAGGCAAGGAAAGCAACATTTTTCGGCTTGAAGTTCCAAAGGAAGTATATGCAGCATACCTAACTGATGGACAAGAAAACGAGGAAATAATGAAGCTCTACAACGAGCATCATAATATGGAAAAAGCAATAATTCAATTCACATCTAAAACATAATATTATGAAATCAAAGATTCACGAACACCAAAATAAATTTTTAACGGTGAGTAAAACAAAAATCAAAACATTCGTATTCGGGCTAATCTTCACGGTTGCCATTTTATTGCCTAGCGGTGCAACCGCTCAGGGAATGCCAACTTATGATAACACAAATTTTATCAGTTTGGTAAAGCAACTTGTAGAATCAGGTAAGCAGACAGCTCAAATGATTAAGTCTGTAAAATTCCT
>JGI24519J20070_1000419_pt1 | contig 11997 bp, 11 predicted proteins | sample LinPmetageLP43_FD_20070 | JGI IMG/M metagenome (IMG submission 20070) | reverse complement strand
TAGAGGATATTAATCTAACCAACAAAACACCAATTAAAATTTAAATATTCTATTTCAATAAAACTTATAAAAAAGCCCGCAAGTTGCGGGCTTTTTTATTTAAACATCTCTTTATTAAAGCTTTATAAGCTTAACATACCCTGAAATAAAATTTTCTACCTGTATAGGTTCTGTAAAACGTTTGTTTTTATCATCTATATCAATTTGTATGAAATATCTATTATCATGATAAGCTAAGTAACTAACTTGATCAGATTCTCCTCCCATAGAGCCAAAACGGGGTGATATTATTATTTCATTATTGAATTTATTTACTGAACTAGCAAGATGTACACCCATCAATGCTGAAGATGTAGTAGCATCAAAAGGCATTAAAGTTACATCTTTTAGTATTTTACCTGAATTACTTTGAAAATACGTATTATTAAAATCATAGATAGTTATATCTATTTCTTGACAGGTGTCTGGCATACAATATATAAATTGTAATCTTCCTTGATAAGGATCTATTTCATTAGAACTACAATAGGTTATTTCTTTAAAAACATAACCTGCATAAATAGTTATTCTAGGAAACATCGCATACAAATGTGCTTTTTCATTTTTACAACCCAGTTGATCTAAAGCTGTAATAACTATTTCACCACGATCTTTTAAACTTCCACATTCAAAATTTCCACCATCATTACATTCGTTTGATTGTGAATAAATAGAATGAAAATTAACTAATAAGGTCAAAATAATAAATGTTTTTTTCATCATAATTTAAGATGGTTTGGTATTTATTAACTAACCATTAAATTAATCAAAATCTATGCCCATTTTATTTTTTAATCATTTCTATATGTGGTATACCGTCTTCTAAATACTCTTCTCCTGTTGCATTAAATCCTAAATCAGTATAAAATTTGGTAAGGTATTTTTGAGCTGAAATTTTTATTTCATTTTCACTAAAACGTTCTTCTACAGCTTTAATAGAAGCTTCCATAATTACTTTACCATAACCAAATTTTCTAAAATCTTTATGTACTGCTACTCTACCAATACTAGCCTGGTCAAAATAATCGCCTGGTTTAAAAATTCTTGTATATGCTACTACAGTGTTGTCTTTAAACCCGATTACGTGAATAGCTTTATCATCTTTACCATCTATATCTAAATAAATACAATCTTGTTCTACAACAAAAATATCGCTTCGTAATTGAAGTACATTGTATAGTTCTTCAATATCGAATTCTTTAAATTCTTTGATTTTAATATCTAGCATTAATTTGTTTATTTAACCAGTTATGTTCATATCTATAAACTAATAACTATTTGCAAATGAAATAGTTAAATATCTAATTTTAGGTTATTAACAATGTTAACAACAGATTATTGTAGTGGAATTTTTTCTATTCTACGCTCATGTCTTCCACCTTCAAAAGAAGTATTTAAAAAAGTAGAAACCATTTCAAGTGCTTGAGGTAGTGCTATATATCTAGCTGGTAAACTTAAAACGTTAGCATCATTATGTTCTCTAGCTAATTTAGTTATCTCTTTTGTCCAACATAAAGCAGCTCTAACATTTTGTTGTTTGTTTGCGGTCATACAAGCTCCATTACCACTACCACAGATTAAAATACCAAAATCTGCGTTACCACTTTCAACATCTAATGCAACGGGGTGCGCAAAATCAGGATAATCAACACTATTAGTGCCATCGGTACCATAATTTATAACTTCAACCTGTTTAGATTTTAATAGACCTATAATAGCTAACTTATATTCTGTACCAGCGTGATCGTTTCCAATAGCTATTTTCATATGCGTAATATTTAAAGGTTAATTGTTCATGATTTATATCCAGTGGGGGTGGAACTAAACCATGCTAAAGGTACAATAATCAGCGTTTCACAACAAAATTAGAGGGGTTGACAACAATAGTTACCTAGTAAATAATAATAATTGTTAATTAGTATCTTATAAGCAAGATTACTTCCTGCATAAATTGTTTAGAAAAAGTTGCTTAAAAATTTGGTTATTAAAGTTGACATCTGCTTACACTTTTAATCTACTTAACACGAATTTAAATATTATAAAGTGTTAGATGATTTTCATCAAATTAACAACCCTAGTTAACATTAAAATTACATTTAGTTATTAATAAATTCATGTTAATAGCAGTTATAAACCACGTTTAATAACTTCTCAAAATACTGATTCTCAATTGTAGATTATAAAAATAGATCGTCAACAAGTATTAGTATCTCATAATGTCAAGTAATATCCAAATAAGTTATTGCAGATATTAACAAGCTATAATAATCATTAATATTTAATTTAATTTAAAAGAAAAAATGCCATTTATGATATATATGTTAATAACAACTTATTTACTTAACTTTTCAATAAGAAGTAGACTAACAGGTAGTGAATTATAATTCGTAATTTTCCAATAAATTAAAAGTTTAATGTCAAAAAGAAATAAGAAGGCGAATAATCATAAAAAGAACGAAATTACCAAGGGTATTTTTACCGTTCTAGAGAAGGACCCGAATAAAAGTTTCAACTATAAGCAGATTGCTGCTAAGATTAATATTACAGAAGCTCAAGATAGAAATACCCTGATTAAAAGATTAACGGAGCTTAAAGAGAAAAAAAGAATTCAAGAAGTAGAAAGAGGTCAGTATAAAGTTTTAGAAAATACAAAATCTTACTACGAAGGCACAGTAGATGTTACAGGTAAAGGAAATGCCTATATTGTTGTTGATGGTATGGATGATGATATATTTATCCCTGCCAATAAATTAAACAAAGCTTTTCATAAAGATAAAGTAGAAGTTTATATCTACCCGAGAAGTAAAAGTAAAAAACTTGAAGGTGAGATAGTTAAAGTACTTGAAAGATACAAAACCACCTTTGTTGGTATTGTTGATATGCAAAAGACTTTTGCTTTTGTAAGACCTTCTGACTTTAGAATGTATACCGATATTTTTGTTTCTAAAGATAAATTAGGTGATGCAAAAGATGGTGAAAAAGTACTGGTAGAAATTACAGATTGGCCAGATGATGTTGATTCTCCCTTTGGTAAAGTAACAGAGGTCTTAGGTATACCTGGAGAACATGATACTGAAATTCATTCAATTCTGGCTGAATACGGTTTACCATATTCTTTTCCTGCAGATGTTCAGAATTTTGCTGATGGATTAGATACAAGTATAAAAGAGGAAGAGATTAAAAAACGTAGAGATGTACGTGATGTGCTCACATTTACTATAGATCCAAAAGATGCCAAGGATTTTGATGATGCATTATCTTTTCAAAAATTAGAAAATGGGAATTATGAGATAGGTATTCATATTGCCGATGTATCTCATTACTTACAAAAGGATACTATTTTAGATGATGAAGCTTATGAAAGAGCTACATCTGTATATTTAGTTGATCGTGTGGTACCTATGTTACCAGAGGTTCTTTCTAATAATGCCTGTTCACTAAGACCTAATGAAGAGAAATATACCTTTTCGGCCATTTTTGAACTAGATACTAATGCAATAATAAGAAATCAATGGTTTGGTAGAACTGTAATTGATTCTAACGAACGTTTTGCCTATGAAGAGGCTCAATATATCATTGAGACCGGTAGCGGCGATATACCGCAAGATATATCTATAAGAGATGCTGCTTATACAGTTTCTAAAGATGTTGTTGAGGCAACTTTGGAAATGGATAGGTTAGCTAAAATTATGAGAGATAAACGTATGGATCAAGGAGCATTATCCTTTGATAAAGTTGAAGTACGTTTTAATTTAGATGAAAACAGTAATCCAATAGGTGTTTACTTCAAAGAATCTAAAGATGCTAATAAGCTTATAGAGGAGTTTATGCTGTTAGCAAATAGAAAGGTGGCAGAATTTATTGGAAAACAAAAACCTAAAAAGACTTTTGTTTATAGAATTCATGACGATCCAGACCCAGATAAATTAATAGCTTTAAATGGTATCGTCTCTAAATTTGGTCATAAATTAGATTTCAAGGATAAGAAATCTATAAGTTCTTCTTTAAACCAATTACTACAAGATGTAAAAGGTAAAAAGGAACAGAATATGGTAGATACGCTAACAATACGTAGTATGAGTAAAGCTATTTATACTATTGACAATATTGGTCATTATGGTTTAGCTTTTGATTATTATACTCATTTTACTTCTCCTATTCGTAGGTATCCAGATGTTATGGTGCATAGATTATTACAGCATTATTTAGATGGTGGTAGTTCTGCCAATGCAGAGGAGTTTGAAAAGAAATGTAAGCATTCTTCAGATATGGAGTACTTAGCTTCTAGCGCAGAGCGAGATTCTATTAAGTACATGCAGATTAAATTCATGCAAGATCATAAGGATGAAGAGTTCCGTGGTGTTATTAGTGGAGTTACAGAGTGGGGAATTTATGTGGAAATAATAGCTAACAAATGTGAGGGAATGATTCGTATTAGAGACATAAAAGGAGATTATTATATCTTTGATGAGAAGCAATATGCTATTATTGGTGAACGTACCAAAAAGAAATATACTTTAGGTGACGAGATAACTGTTATGGTTAAGAGTACCGATTTAGTTAAAAGGCATTTAGATTTTGCTTTGATTCCGGATAGTAATAAATAGTTTGGAATGGATTTTGGTATATGATGGCTGAATAGGAAAAACTATTGTTAAAAAAGTTTTTCTACAAAAATTACACGTAAAAGAATGAAACAAGTTTTAGTAATAATGTTTCTCTTAGGATGTCTTTTGGTTACTGGCCAGGATAATAAGATTACCCAAAGTTTAGAACCTTTTAAAGAATTGAAAGGATTTGATGGGTTATCCATTAACTTAATAAAGTCTACAGAAAATAAAGTAATCATATCAGGTGAAAATACTGATAAGGTAGCTATCGTTAATAACGAAGGTATTTTAAAAATCAGAATGCAAATCGGTAAAATCTTTAGTGGATATAAAACCTTTGTAGATTTATATTATGCTGGCGATATTTTGGTGATAGATGTCAATGAAGATGCTAGAATTGTAACTGAAGATTTAATTCAACAAGATGTATTAGAGTTAAAAGCTCAAGAAGGTGGAGAATTAATAGTTAGTGCCAATGTTGAACAGATGTTAATAAAGTCCGTTTCTGGTGGAATAATAAGAACTACTGGTACTTCTAATCTACAAGATGTTCAAATAAACACTGGTGGTGTTTATGAAGGTAAAAATTTTGAAACGAATTTTTCAACTATCAATGTAAATGCAGGATCACGGGCAGAGATTTATGCTAGGGATTATGTGAAGGCTACAGTTAAAGCTGGTGGTGAGGTATTAGTATTTGGTAATCCAAAAAAGTTAGAAGAAAAAACAGTTTTTGGTGGTACAATTAAAAGAATGTAATAGTAGATGTTAGAAGATATTCAGGCAGCAATTCCCTTAGGTTTTTTCTTAAGTTTTATGGTAGGTCCTGTATTCTTTGTTCTTTTACAAACAAGTGCTGTTAAAGGATTTAGAGCTGCTATAACTTTTGATTTAGGTGTTTTATTAGCGGATATTCTCTTTATATTAGTTGCTTATTTTAGTAGTTTTCAACTTCTAGAAAACTTAAGTAACCAACCAGGTTTATATGTTTTTGGTGGTGTTATTCTATTGATTTACGGACTTTTTACATTTTTTAAAGTTGATAAAAAGGTTATACCGGTGGAGTCTAAAAAAATTAGAAAATCAGATTTTTTTAGTCTTTTTATAAAAGGTTTTTTGCTGAACTTTATTAATATTGGAGTATTAGTATTTTGGTTAGGTATAATTATTATTGTTGGTCCCAGTTTAGATAATCAACCGAATCGTTTCTTTACTTTTTTCTCCACGGTACTTCTCTCCTATTTTGTAACAGATATTTTCAAAATATTATTAGCAAAGCAATTAAAGCGTAAGTTAACTCCAGCTAGAATATTATTGGTTAAAAAAATTATTGGAATCATTCTTATTATATGCGGTTTGGTTCTTGTTGTAAAAGGTTTTTTACCTAAGAATCAGTTTAATATTGAACATGAGTTGGAAAGATTTGAAACCAATATTATAGAATAAAAAAAGCCGGCTATTAACCGGCTTTTTTTATTCTATATAAGTTTTTATTATTTCTTGTATTTATCGTTAAGAAGCTTAACTATATCAGCTGTAAGATCATTGGCTTCTGTACCGTAAAGCACACTACCACCATCTCCTCCACCTAAAATATAAGAATATCCATTAGATTTTCCGTAAGCTTTAATTTCTTCTTTTACTTTAGAAACTATGCTGTCCATTTCAGTTTGACCTTCCATTTGTAATTGTTGGTCTTGCTGTTGAAGTTGTTGACCAATAATTTGTCCTTTCTGTTGCATAGCGGCATATTCCTCTTGAGCTTTTGATTGAGACATAGATTGTGCTTTTGTTTGGAATGCTTGCGCTTCCATTTGAAAAGCTTGAGATATACTATCTCTGGTTTTAGCTAAGGCATCTGCCTTTACTTTGAATTTGGATTCGACATCAATTTTTTGTTGATATTCATCCATCAATTTTACGTTATCTACGTAACCAATTTTTTCTTGTTGGCAAGAAGCTAATAATGCAATAGCTAAAATTACAATTAGGTTTTTCATTTTTTCATTTTTTTGAGTTGCAAAAGTAATAAAGGTTTTAGAATGTAATTGTTTTAAAATTGATAATAGTAATGTGATTTTTTATTAAATAAGATATTCTTATATTAAATATTATTATAATAAATAAATCTTATTTTAAGTAGCTATTTTAAGTTGTATTTAAAAGCTTTTTATAATATTTATGATTAAGTGTTTGATAATAGATTCAAATCTCCTTAAATCGCTTTAAAATGGCTTTTTACTTCTTTTTAAGGATGTATATAAGAGAAGAATACTCACCATTTGATTTTGCCTTAATATTTGACATAAAACCTCTGTAAAATGCTTTTAGATAGTTTGACTTTCCATTTTTGTATTTCTCGGATAAAAGAGAAACATAAAAAGAATCAAAATACATAGGTAGTGTTTTAGTTACTTTAAAATTATGTTTCTCAAATAGTATTTTAATTGCATCTTGTGAGAAGTGCCATAAATGTCTAGGCGTATCATATGCTGCCCAAAATTCTTTATAATGTTTTGCATCATAGGATTTATAATTTGGTACTGCTATAATTAAAGTTCCATTGTCATCTAGCTTTGTTTTAATAAGCGATATTTTTTCATTTAATTTAGGCAGGTGTTCTAATACATGCCATAAACTAATTATATTAAATTTCCTGTTTGGTAAATCTTCTAAGCTCTTATATATTTTAAGGTTTTTATTTGATGCTTTATTTCTTGCATTCTGATTAACCTCTACCCCAACAGTATTCCAATTTTTATTTTTGGCATAAGCTAAAAATTCACCTGTACCACAACCAATATCTAAAATGCTTTTCTCATCTAAAGAATATTGGTCAATTAGTTTTACCTTTTTGTTTAAGGTTATTTTTTTTACTTGTTGATATACTTTTTCTATAAAACTATTTTTGTCATCAGAATGAGAAATATAGTTTTTAGGGTCGTAATATTTTTCTAAATTTTTAGGTTGTGGTTCAGTTATTAGCATGTCGGAATCTTTATCAAAAATTAGAGTGAAATTTTCCTGGCTTACTAAATAATCTTTTGTTTTGAATTTTATTTTTTTATCAAGCATATATTGGGCTTGGTTGATGGATTTGATATTTATTAAATTTTCAATGTTCCACGTGGAACAATTTGTCCTACCTTCCGAGATATACTAAAAGAACACTGATGTCGCTTGGTGTAACTCCGCTAATTCTTGATGCTTGTGAAATAGTAACAGGTTGAATATTAGTCATTTTTTCTCTTGCCTCAAAAGACAAAGATTTCAATTTCGAGTAATCAAAATTGGCTGGAATCTTTACAGCTTCTAGTCTATGTAGCTTGTCTGCATTTACTTTTTCCTTTGCTATATATCCTGAGTATTTAATTTGTACTTCTGCTTGTTCTAATATTTCGCTATCAAAATTGTTTTCTTTTACAAAGTTCGAAACATCTTCTAGTTGCAACATGTGGTCCATGGTAACGTTAGGTCTTGAAAATGCTTTGTACATTTTATCAGATTGTTTTACTAAAGAAGAATCAACGCTTTCAAAAATGGGATTAATATCTTTAGGAAGAACACTAGTTTCTCTAAAGAAGTTAACTAATGCTTCAGATTGCTCTAATTTTTCTTCCATCCTTTTCATGCGAATATCTGTGGCTAAACCTATAGAATGACTTAATGGTGTTAATCTTAAATCGGCATTATCTTGTCTTAACAATGTTCTATATTCTGCCCTAGAAGTAAACATTCTATATGGTTCTTCTGTGCCTTTTGTAATTAGGTCATCTATAAGAACACCAATGTAGGCTTCATCTCTTTTTAATATTAAAGCATCTTTTTCTTGCAGTTTTAAATGTGCATTTATCCCAGCCATTAAACCTTGAGAAGCTGCTTCTTCGTAACCTGTAGTTCCATTAATTTGACCAGCGAAATATAAATTTTCAACTAGCTTAGTTTCTAATGTATGTTTCAACTGAGTTGGTGGAAAGTAATCATATTCTATTGCATAACCTGGTCTAAAGAATTTTACGTTTTCAAAACCAACAACAGATCTTAATGCTTTAAACTGTACATCTTCTGGTAAAGAAGTTGAAAATCCGTTCACATAAACTTCGACAGTTTCCCATCCTTCTGGTTCAATAAACATTTGGTGACTGTCTTTATCTGCGAATCTGTTTATTTTATCTTCTATGGATGGACAATACCTTGGTCCTAAACTTTTAATTCTCCCATTGAACATTGGTGATCTATCAAATCCTTCTCTCAATAAATCATGTACCATGGCACTGGTATGTGTCATGTAACAATCTCGTTGATGAGCTAATGGTTTTGTTTTGGTATAAGAAAATTTTTCAGGGATAATATCTCCTGGTTGTACAATCATTTTAGAATAATCTAAGGATCTACCATCCACTCTTGGTGGTGTGCCGGTTTTCATTCTCCCACTTTCAAATCCTAATTCAACTAGTTGTTCGGTTATTCCTGTGGCTGCTCTTTCACCTGCTCTACCTCCACCAAATTGTTTTTCACCAATATGTATCAATCCATTTAGGAATGTTCCGTTAGTTAAAACAACAGATTTTGATTTTATATTTATTCCTAAGGATGTTTTAACTCCAACAACTTTATTGTTTTCTATTAACAATCCAGATACCATTTCCTGATAAAAATCTACGTTTTCCGTTCTTTCTAACATTAAACGCCATTCTTCTGCAAATCGCATTCTGTCATTTTGGGTTCTTGGACTCCACATTGCAGGACCCTTAGATTTATTTAGCATCTTAAATTGTATAGCAGATTTGTCTGATACAATTCCGCTATAACCTCCTAGTGCGTCAATCTCTCTAACAATTTGCCCTTTAGCAATTCCTCCCATGGCTGGATTACATGACATCTGTCCAATATTTTGCAGATTCATGGTTACTAATAAGGTTTTTGAACCCAAGTTTGCAGCTGCTGCTGCCGCTTCTGCACCGGCGTGTCCTCCGCCAACTACAATTACATCATATTCTTCTCCAAACATATCTTCTATTGTTCCACGTGGAACAGCTTTATTTTTTCTTCTTCTTTAGCGCGCATTTCGGTAGTAGCTGTATCCGATTTATCCGAATAACCCATAAGATGTAAAACCCCATGGATCATTACGCGCTTTAATTCGTTCTCAAAAGTTACATTAAATTCTGTTGCGTTTTCTTTAACTCGATCAATGGAAATGTATAAGTCTCCAGAAATATTTTTTCCAGATACATAGTCAAACGTAATAATGTCGGTTAAATAATCGTGTTGTAGGTAATCTTGGTTGATTTTAAGTAGATAATCATCGTCGCAAAAAATGTAATTCAATTCTTGAATTTTATATCCTTCCGTTTGGCAAGATGCTGTTATCCATAAATTGAATTTCTCCTCTACATCTAATTTAAAATCGCTTAGGTAATTATAATTAATCATTTGCTTTAAAATACTCTTTAACCTTTGTTTGAAAATTTTGCCGCAAAGGTAAGCTTTGCCTATTTAAAATTTCAACTTCATTATGATAATTATCTAATAATGAGGGTTTAGTAGTAATGGGGTTTGTGAAATCTTTAGTATTTCTACTACTTTCTCTTTCAGATTTCTCCCCTTGTTTTAAAGCTGCGTTTTCTAATTTTAATAATTCGTATTGTATAGTGTTGACTTTGTTGATAGTACGTTGTGTAATTCCGTTTTCTAGCAAGTCGTTCTCAAAATCTTCCATTTGTTTAATAAGCTTTTGACCAAGTTTTTGATCGCCGCTATTAATCATATTTTTTAATTGATTTTCTAATTCTTGTCTAATTTTTTGTTGACTTTGGTAAATTTCGTAAATTTCTCTTAACTCAGCTTCACTCATTGAATCTTGTCCCTCCCCACCATTTATACCGTTTTGTCCATTTCCTTTCCCATCATTTCCACCTTTTCCATCTTTGCCGCCTTTTCCATTACCTTTTCCTCCATTTTCACCTTCATTTTTTCCCTCGCCAGTTCCTTGCCCGCTCTTTCCATTAGCGCCTTGTTTACCGCCTTCGCCTTGTTTTCCACCATCTCCTTTCTTCCCATTTTCACCCTGTTTTCCTTCACCATTTTTTCCTTCCTTGCCTTCTTTTCCGGAATCACCTTGCTGACCCATTTTTTCTCCCAATTCCTGTTGACCTTTTATAATATCTGGTAATTGAAATCCACCTTCGCTTTGTCCAGAACCTTTTCCCATTTGCATACTTTCTTGCATATTATCCATAACTCCTGCTAGGAAATCCGCAAGACTATTTGCAGCTGTTAGAACATATTTTTGATGGGATATTCCTTGAAACATCTGTCCATCGGCCATTGTTTCTAATGATTTATCGATATTGTAATAGACTTCAGTAATTTGCTCGTTCACAAATTCAGAAAGTTCTGCCTGTCTAAGTGATAGCGCGAAAAGGCTGTCATCTACATGTTCAAAAAGACCCCTTAATTCATTTTGGTCACGAACTGTTTCTGAATATTGAGTAGCATCTTGGTCTTCTCGTGCAGTAAGTTTATCAAAGAGCGTCTCTTGTTTAAATGAAAATATGATAAGGTTATCAAGAATTTGTCGAAGCATTTCTGCATCTTCGGCAACAGATGAACCACCTCCACCTCCAGAAGAGGATTCTCCTAATTGTTCACTCATTTCCTTCATTTTATCCGCAGCAGATTTTTGTTTTTTACTCGCGTCAGATTTTGATTTGGATTCTGAAGATTCTTCAGAATTTTTTCTTTTTCTAGTTGTTTAAGCGCATCGTTTAGGTCTTCCTTTACTGCTTCTTTCTTAGCATTATCTAATTTTAGATCAATCGGTTTTTTGAGCTTTTCATTATCTCTTTTTAGGTCATTCAATTCCTCTGAAATCTTTTGAAATTCATCATTTAATTTTTCTTGTTTTTCAGGAGTATTTTCTTCTATATTTTTTTTAGATAATTCTTCTTCCTTCTTAGCAATCTCTTCTAAATCTCTTGCTAATTGCGAAGCTTTTTCAGTAACATAATACCGTTTGGTCAATTCTAATAATTGCTCTAAACTTCTTTCACTATTTTGTTGCTTTTTTCCCAGTTCTTCTAGGCGTTTAGTTAAATCTTCCTTTTTGATTTTATCAGCAACTTTATTTAATTCTTCTAGAAGTTTTTGATTCTTTTTGGCTTCTTGCTCTTGACGTTCTAATCGCTCTTGTAACAATTGGTTTAATTTGTTATCCTTATTTTCATTATTTAGATTTTCTTTTAATTCCCTACTAAATTTTTGCATCTGTTCTTCTTGACGCTCTTGCTTTTTTAAGTAGTCTTTTATTTGAGTTTTATCATTAAAATTTAGACTGGTTTTTTCT
>JGI24519J20070_1000416_pt1 | contig 12071 bp, 8 predicted proteins | sample LinPmetageLP43_FD_20070 | JGI IMG/M metagenome (IMG submission 20070) | reverse complement strand
CCTGCATATACATGCAACCACATTGTAAAAGGTGAAATATTATTATCTTTTCTACTATACGTATAAGTACCTTCAATTCTAAAAATATTATGCATTGGTCCAGAACCCTTCTCCCTAAATACTTCGTGAATTACGGCTTTTGATTTATCAATACCTGCATCATCTAAAATATCTAAAAAAGACCCCCTATTTTCACCTTGAGAAGAACCTATAAGTTCCGTTTCCTCAAATTCACCATTGCCATTAGAATCTAAAAAAACTTCATCTAGAAATCCATTACCCATTTTGTGTATGGCAAAAGAAAGAGGACCTGTATTCACATCGATTCCCCCTTGTGGCCTCATATTATTTGTGGATACAATTTTTTCTTTAGACCTAATAGGTATAATATTATCTCCGTATTCTAAAGTATACTTGGTTCCTTCCTCAGAAAAGAAGAATACCCAAGCCCATTTTATACTATCATCTAATGGACCCCAATTAGCAACTTCTGTAGTCTGGCATGGAATCTCAACCCCATTTGAAGTCATTAAACGTAAATGATCTACAGATTTAAGTTCTCCTTTTGGAAAAGGGATTCCTAAAGTAACAGGAGCTCCTACTTTATTATTCTCAACTGTGATATTGATTTGTTTACCAATAGCAACTTCTTTATCAGAACAAGAATTCAGAAGTAATATCCCGAGTAATGTTATTATAGTTAATCTCATTTAATTAGTTATTTTATTACAGACAAAGGGCCGCAGCTCCAAGAATTGGAGAATCGACTAAATCTGAAGTTTGAATTTTTAAATTTTCAATCTGTTTTTGATATGCAAAAGATGCTAATCCGGTTTTTAGTGATTCTTCAAAAAATTGAAATGAATTACTAATAGAACCCCCAAGTATTATAGCCTCTGGTGCATACATATAAAGAATAATTTTAATAGCCTCTGCTAAGTGGGTGCCATATTCCTTAAATACCTTTAAAGCATTTTCTTTTCCTTCTAATGCTTCATTATAAAGTGATAATGCCGAAGAGTTATATTCTCTTTCAAAAAAAAAGCTTCCAGTGTAATGCTCAAGAATGCCATCTAAATATGGCACCATCCCTATTTCACCGGCACCACAAAGAACTCCATTATATAATTTTTCATCTATTATGATGCCCATTCCCATGCCTGTACCTAATGAAAGTGCTACACAGTTTTTAAATTCCCGTAGTTTTCCAAATTGCTTTTCCCCAATTGCAAAACAATTAGCATCATTATTAATGTAAACAGGCACATTAAATTTCTCTTCCACTAAATTCTTTAAAGCTACATTAGTCCACGATGGAATATTTTGAACATCGAATATTGTTCCTGATTTTATGTCAACCACAGCAGGAACACCTATACCGATTGCCTGTACTGAATCTGTCATTAAACCCTTCAACCCTTTATAAAGATTATCTAGCGTAACTTGCTCAAGATCATCTCGATTTACTGGAATTTTACACTTCTGTAAAACCTGTCCGTTTACGATTTTTCCTATTTTAATATTAGTACCTCCTATGTCAACTCCTAAAATTTCATCTAGTAATATGCTCATTTGTCTTTCTTTAGACTTATAGTTTTGTTATTGACCAATGGCTTAGCCCAAAAACCTATTGACAAAATAAAACCTAGTGGAATAATTAAAAAGAACATACCAGATTTGAGTGTCATTAATTCTCCTAACCCACCAACAATAAATGGAATTACCGCACCACCTGCTATACCAGTACACAAAATTCCAGATAATGAACCATGATGCTCCTTCACAGAATTTAATGCTAAGGAAAAAATAACGGAATACATTACAGATATAAAGAATCCTATTAATGGGAATCCTATCAATGCCATATCTTTTGACCCAGTTAATGAAAAGATTAAAGCAAGTATAGTTATCGTAGTTGCTGAAATTAGAATTTTTCGACTATCAAAGAATTTTAAAAGTAATAATCCGAGTAAACAACCTACGGTTAGCATAGCCCAAAAATAGGATACGGTATCTGCACCAATTGTTTGTGGATTTAAATCATGATATTGGTATAAGAATTGTGAAATCCAATTACCAACTCCCTGCTCAGCACCTACGTAACAGAATATTCCCAAAAAATATAAAATGGTCCATTTATTTTTTAGCAAATCCAAATAAGAACTTTTATTCCCAGCTTTTTCATCTTCATTTTTATCGAATTTTGGATATTTATTTAAGAAAACATAAATAAATAGAACAAATGCGATTAAGGCAAAAACGATATATAACGAAGCCCATGGTAAATTAACAGGCACCCATCCACGTAAAGTTTCAGCTAGTGCGTCGTTACTATTACCTTCAGTATTGACTAAATACTTATAGAGGTATGGACTAAGAAAAGATGCTGCCCCAAAAACCAGTTGCGCAAGTACAGAATTAAAAGCGAAATGCTCTTCACCACCTGCAACTCTTAACATTGGGTTAATAATTACTTGTAGTACTGCCATACAACAACCAAGGGTAAAAAGGGTTATGCTAAACACTCCATAACTAGGAAATATAGCAAAACCCAAAGAGGCAAGCCCCATCACCAAAAATGATATCGACAATAATGATTTTTCACTATACTTTTCTGAAAGAAATCCTGCTGGTATAGACATTATACCATAAGCAATAAAGAAAGTAAAAGGTAAAAAACCTGTAGATGTAAGACTTAAATCAAAACTATCTTTTACATCTACTATTATTGAATTTAGAATATTGGTAATGAATGATATTACAAAGAATACAAGCATTACTAACCCTATTATGTGATAATATCTTTTGGTGGTAGGCTTACTTTTCTCCATGGAAGGTTGGTTGGTTATTTTAATTATTTAGTAGTTATTTACTTCCTAACATTGGAAACATTTCTTTTATCTCCGCATCGGTTGGCTGCTTACCATATTCGCAAATTTCAAAAAACTCAACTTGCTTAACCATTGAAACATCTACATTTGGATACCACTTCTTTACAGTTTCTAAAGTAGTCGCATCTGGTTTTCTATTCATCCATTTATCTTTTAACCAAGCCAAGCGTTCTTTTTCACCAGTAGGTATTGTAGATAAATCTGTTCCGTTAGTCCAAGGAAGCCATTCGAACATTTGAGAATCATGCGCAGCCAAACCTTTAACCTTCGTATCTATTACATCATCAATAATAACTGCAATATCTTTTTGAAAAGGATAAGGTTTCTTGAAATGATCACTCATATAAAGAAATACAGGATTTTTTTGTAATGGTGGTGTATCTGGAGCCACATTGGGTACAATATTCATATATGCAGCATCTTGAACCACAGATCCAGCATTTCTGTGATCTGGATGGTAATCATTAGGTCTTAGTCCTAAAACGATATCTGCATCCCAATTTCTAATTCTTCTAATAACTTCTAACCTTACATTTAAGGTTGGGAATAATTCACCATCATGATTATCTAAAACCTCATATTCAGCTATACCTAAAGCTTTCGCTGCATCTTTTGCTTCTTGTCTACGCTTCTTTGCTAATGGTCCACCTCCCATACTTTGATGACCAGCATCTCCATTAGTAAGTGCTAAAAACTTGACATTATGTCCCATTTTTGCAAATAAAGCAGCTGTGCCACCAAACTTAGAATCACAATCATCTGGGTGTGCTCCAATCGCCAGAATGTTCAATACTTTTTTCTCTTGTGCCTGGGCTGTCATAAAGACAAGACCTAAACAAATCATGGATACAATTTTTCTCATTACATTTTTTATTTAAAATTTGACATTATTGGTCTGGTCCATCTTCTTAGAAAATGAAAAAGGATATTAATTAAGTTAAACTCACTATTTAATTATGATGTCCACAGCGAACAAGTAGGCCTTTCATGATATTGGGCAGCATCAAACAACTCAAATAATTAAACTAACAATTTTTAATTCTGCTCGAAATTTGGGTTAATATCTATTTCTCGTTGAGGGATAAAGAAAAACTCACGAGTTCCTGATATAAAAGTTTCGGCTTCTAGTATTTTACCTTGAGCATTAAATCTCTTTAAGTCTGGCCATCTATGGTTCTCAAAAGCTAGTTCCAGCCTTCTTTCATTCAATAGTTTTTCACTGAAAGAACCTGGTGTAGTACCGTCAATATCATCAAGACCTGCTCTTGCCCTGACTTCATTAATTAAATCATAGCTTTCGCTTGACTCTCCCAATGCTTCTGCTAACATTAACAGTACATCTGCATATCTAAAAACCACAAAATTAATATCAGAATCATTTTCGATAGCCGGGTCTGACCAATATTTTTTTACATATCTAGATTCAATAGTCTCACCCTCCAAATTAACATATGTGTCTCCCATGGAAGGATTATATCTAAGGTCTCCATCTTCATAAGCTTCCATCAAAGAAATAGTTGGTCTATTTCTAGCAAAACCAGAACCTGTTTGTAAATCAGTACTTGGAGAAAAATCATTTGTAAAAAGACTTCCTTGACCAATACCGCCGCTAATGAATTGTACTTCGAAAATGGACTCTTCATTATTCTCATTAGCTACACCCCATAAATCTGCATAATCATCAACCAATTCATAGCCATAATCCGAAACTATACGTCGCAATACGGTTACGGCTGCAGCTTTATCACCCGTTGTAAGCAATACTTTTGCCAAAAGAGTAGCTGCCGCACCTTTGGTAGCCCTACCAATATCATTACCGGAATACGATACTGACAAACCTGCTTCCGCTTCTGTCAAGTCTAAAATCAATTGATTCAAAACTGTAGCCTGATCTACTTGTGTAAGCTCATCACCAGATACAAAAGGGGTTAATTGTAGCGGAATATTACCATAGGCAATTGCTAAATGATAATACATAAGAGACCTAATAAATAAAGCCTCGCCAGTAATCATACTTTTAAGACTGGCATCCATTTCAACATCTACAATTCTAGAGAGTATGACGTTGCAATTAGATATCACTTTGTAAGATTCACTCCATACAGAAGACACTTGCTCATTCAAAGCATCTTCAGTAAATGAATTTATTTCTGTGTATTGACGAGCCAAACCTGTTGCATCTGGTCCTTGATCAGTGTTATCACTTCTCATCTCAAACATTGTCCAATAACCTCTACCATAAACACCTGTGCTTTGTAAGCCAGAGTAACTAGCATTGATAGACACCTCAAAGTCAGCAGAAGTTTTATAAAAGTCTGCCTCGTTACGATTAGAAATTGGCGCGAGATCTGTGAAATCATCACTACATGCAGTAAAACAAGCAGTGAAAAATATTATATATAGAATTCGTTTCATTTTTTTCGTTTTTAGGTTAGAACTTTAAGTTTACTCCCATGGTAAAAGACTTTGTCAAAGGAAAAGCACCATAATCCTCTCCTGGTGTTAAACTATTGGTAGAAATATTACTTACCTCAGGATTGTATCCTAAATAATCAGTTATAGTAAAAAGGTTAGTTCCTGTGATATAAAACCTTAGTTTCTTAACTGCTCCACCAAATAGATTATCTGTTGGTAAAGTATAACCTAAGGATACATTTCTTAACCTTAAATAAGATCCATCTTCAACTTGAAAAGAAGAAGGTCTACTATTATTACCATGATTTCCAGATTCTCTATCAGCTCTAGGTACATATCCATTTCCTGGATCTTCTGCAGATCTCCATCTTTCATTAAAAATGGCGTAAGAATTAAAATTAGCTTCACCATTTTTTAAATGCCTTGATGTTAAGTTTAATACTTCATTGCCCTCGACCCCTTGTATTAAAAAACTAAAGTCAATATTCTTATAACTAAAAGTATTATTTATTCCCCAAGTAAAATCTGGGAAATAACTACCCGTAACCGTTCTATCATCTGGTGTAATTTGACCATCTCCATCGATGTCTTTAAACTTTATATCACCAGGACCGGCATTTGGTGCTTGTGTATCTACTGGGGCACTATCAATCTCTTCTTGGGTTTGATAAATGCCATCGGTTACATAACCATAATAACTACCTATTGGATCACCAACTCTAGTAACATGTCTTACTCCTGCACTACCAGAAGAATAAATGGGTTCGTTACCTTCATTAAGAGCCATTACTTCATTTTTATTAGTTGAGAAATTAATATCAGTATCCCAAGAAAAATCGCCTACAAAGTTTTTAGTACGTAATGCCAATTCAAAACCTTGATTTTGTACCTCACCAAGATTTCTTAATGTAGTTTCAAAACCAGATACAGAAGAAATTGCAACATTTAGTAATAAATCTCGAGTTGTAGAACTGTAATAATCAGCTAAAAAGAAAACTCTATTGTCAAATAAGCCTACTTCTAAACCAACATCTACTTGTTCAGATTTCTCCCAGGTTAAGTTTGGGTTAGGTATGGTGGCTTGGACAAGACCGTTAATCTCGTTTCCTCCTAGATTATAATTCTGTGGGGATAGTAAACCAACTGCACCATAATTTGGTATTTCAAAGTTTCCTGTTTGTCCCCAACTTGCTCTAAGCTTTAGTTCTGAAATTAATTCCGAATTAGCTAAGAATTCCTCTTGACTTAATCTCCACCCAGCTGAAAAGGAAGGGAAATAACCAGTCTGGTTATTTTTACCAAATCTTGAAGATTTGTCAGCTCTAAATGTTCCTGTAAATAAATATCTGTCTTTATAACTATAGTTTACTCTTAATAGAGATGATAATAAGGACCATTGTTCTTTTAAAGAAGTACCACCAAAAACTTGTCCTCCACTAATTGTTGGTACTAAATCATCAGGATAATTATTTGCAAGAACTTGTTTGATTGTTAAATTATCTTTTTGTGCAGTATATCCAATTACTGCATCTAGATAATGTTCTCCAAATTCTTTTTTCCAGCTTAACGTATTTTCCCAAAGCCAATTTGTCTCAGTAGAAGATGAAGCTTGACCATAAGGATTACCATCTGCCGAATCTCTATACAATAATGTATTCGCTCTGTAGAAGTCTTGATTATATAAATTGATATAAACTCCACCTAAAGACTTAAAAGTTAATTCAGGTAAAATATCATAAGTTAGACTAAGCGTTCCCCTATTTTGAAATTGAAACAATCGGTCATCTATTGCTTCGATTATTGCCAAAGGATTACTAGCTGTAGTAGTACCTCCACCCAAGTAAGATTGATTGTTTAGTTGGTTAATTGTACCATCAGTATTATAAGGGCTAACTGTTGGCGAATGCACTATTGCCGAATATACAATACCCGGAGGAGTTGCAAAATAAGGAGCTGAAGCAGGAACTCTCTGATTTTCAGTAACTGTCGGCGCCAATCTAAAATCTAAATTCAATTTTTCAGATAATTGAGAATTTAAATTTAACAGAACGGAATAACGCTCAAATTTTGACTTTTCAATAACACCTGTTTGAGAAAAATATCCCGTAGAAGCATAAAAACTGGTCTTATTTTTAACCGGAGAGGCATATGAAAAATTATAGCTTTGTACTACTCCTGTTTTAAAAATCACATCTTGCCAATCCGTATCTGTTCCATCCCAATTAATAAAAGATTCCGGTAATTCATAATTTACATTACCACGATCTCCTGGTGCAATTGGATCACTTATTGAAGCTCCTGGAACAGAAGCCAGATAATTATTATTTCTAGAATCAGTAGTAAAATCTATTAATTCGCTAGCATTCATTAAATCTATTCTGTTCGCAACTGTCTGCATACTTGCATAAGAATCGAAAGAAAAAATACCTTCATCAGTATTTGAACCTTTTTTAGTAGTTATTAATAAAACACCATTTCCACCTCTTGACCCATAAATGGCAGCTGCACTTGCATCTTTCAATACTTGGATAGACTCAATATCATTTGGGTTTAATGTTGCCAATGGATTAATAGTTGGTGGTTGAAAATTACCACCCTGATTGGCAAGTCCACCTATCTGACTTGATGACGTTAAATTTCTGGTTATTGGAATTCCATCAACTACAAATAATGGATCATTACCTGCAGATATAGAACCTGAACCTCTTACCCTAATATTAGGTGCTGCTCCCGGTTCACCAGAAACTTCTTGTACTTGAACCCCTGCTACCTGACCAATCAATGCTCCTTCCGCAGTTAATGCAGGTACTTTTACTATGGTTTGAGTATCAATAGACACCACTGAACCAGTAACTTTTGTTTTCGCCAATGTTCCATATCCTACAACGATAACTTCTTCTAAAGCAGCAGCATCTGGATCTAAGCTTATAGTAATTGTTGATTTACCTTCTACATTTACTTCTTTCGATTTATACCCTAAATAAGATACTTCAACAATTGAGACACCCACTGGTAATGTGATTTCAAAATTCCCATCAAAATCAGTAGTCGAACCAACTGTGGTTCCTTTTGCTATAACAGTTGCTCCCGGTAATGGGATACCTGTTTCATCTAAAACCTTACCACTAAGACTTGTTTGAAAACTTGAAATTTCAACGCTCTTTTCGGGTATTTTACCACTATAAACAGTCTTCCCTTTTCGTTTTACTACAATTTGATTGGAAATTATTTCATAGTCTAAATCTGTTCCCTTAAAAACTTCATCAAGTAATTCTTCAATAGGAAGAGCTTTTTTTGAAACGGTTACTTTACGACTCAAATCAACTTCGGTAGCTTCATAAAAAAATTTATGTCCTGTTGAATTGGTTATAGATTCAAAAACATCTCCTAAATTTTTATTTTTGAAATTTGCCGCCACGGTATCTTCTTGCTTACTGTTATTTGCAATGGCATAGCTAAAAGATAATGACATACATAGGAGAAAGATAAATTTTCTCCGAGCCTTAGCGGCCACAGTATAAATTGTTTTCTTTTTTTTCATAATTCATTCGGTCTAGTTAGTTTAGTTTAGTTTCTTTTTACTTAGAATTGATTCAAACCATAGGCTATTCTGTTTTTTTAATAGTTATTATTTTTCCTTTTTTTATGTACTTAAAATTTGTGTGAGTTTGAATCGTCTTTAAAATAGATTCAATATTTTCTTTATCGAATGCACCAGTAAATTGACGTTCTTCTAGCGTATTATTTTCATTAATTATCTGAACATCAAACTGACGCTCCAGTTTTTTTATAATTTGAGACATGTTCGCATTTTGAAAAGAAATAACTCCCTCTACCCATGATACATATGGGGTGATATCGATATCTTCAACAATAAATGAATTATTAGAATTAGTAATTTTCTGAGAAGGTTTAAGCATCGTTAAATTTTTCTCTTTAAATCTGAGCTTATCACCTACGCCAACGGAACCTTCTACTAAAACTACTTCGATATTATCATCGTCTTCATATGATGATATATTGAATACAGTTCCATAAACTTGAGTAAATGTTTCATCTGTTTGGACAACAAATGGCTTTAAAGGATCTTTGGCGATTTCAAAAAACGCTTCACCTTTAAGAGTAACCTTTCTTGTATTTAAATCAGCAAAACTTGAAGGATAGGATAGTTCTGAACCTGAATTTAACTTTATAACTGAACCATCATCAAGTGTTACCGATAAAGTTTTTCCGTAAGGAACTTTTAAAATATTGTTACTTGAATTAACGGAGTTTTTAACTGAACCGTTTTGTTTCAATATTCCATTTTTTAATTGAATACTAGCTAATCCATTCCCTACATTAATAATGGTATCATTATTTTGATTAAGGTTTATAGTTTCTCCATTATTTAATTGAAGAGTAATTTCATTATAATTTAAATTCGATTGAATTGATTCAGTAGACTTGTTATTAAGTATATAATAGGTACTTGAAGCAATAAGTACAATAATAGCAGCAGCATATTTTAAAATATTTTTGCTTGCATTTAAAGGAATGACTTTAGATTCTTCCTTCTCTTTAATACTTTTTAGAAATCCTTGAAATGCTTCTTCTGAATCCCAGGATTCTTTTTTATATCTAACTAAATAATCGGCTTGAACCAATTTTTTGAAAGTATCTTGATTACCGTCTTTTTTTACCCATTCAAATAATATGGCTATCTCTTCCTCAGTAGCTTCTTCTCTAAGGTATCTGGTAATAATAATTTTTATATCTAGGTTGGTCATTTAAAAAAATTAAGTGTCTTTTTACTAGAGACGCACGTTTTTTTAAATACCCTTACCTAAAACAAAAAATTTTAACATTATTATTATGAGAAGCACACAGTTATACCTATTTACTTGAAGAAAATCAATTTTAATTACAGGAAAATAGTCAATTGAGTACGTAATCTTTTTAATGCCTTAGACATATGTACTTCAACTGTCTTTATTGATATATCAAGTTTTTCAGAAATTTCCTGATACTTTAGTCCCTCCTTTTTACCTAGAATAAAAACTTTTTTGCATTGATCAGGTAAGTTTTCTATTTCGTCATCAATTAATTTAAGTTTTTGTTCGTATTGGCTGTTATCTATATCCACCAAATTTGAATAGGCTTCTACTTTAAGGTGCTCCAATAATTTAAACTTTTTCTTCTCTTTTCGTTTGGCATCTATGAATAGGTTATAAGCCATTCTGAAAAAGTAAGGCTTTAGTGCATTATCTTGAATTGATAATGACTCTCTTTTGTACCAAAGTTTTACAAAAGTTTGTTGTGCAATTTCCTCAGTTAATACAGAATCACCAGAAATTGCTAATAAATAATTACAAAGATCCTTATAGTAATTATTAAAAAAGTAAGCATAAGCAACTTCAGACCCTTTTATTAATCCTTCTAAAAGAAACTTCTCATTCATGTAGTTGTTATTGTCCATACTGGTAATTTTCATAAATCAAATTCTGAGAACAGATTGATTTAAATTATACAATAAACAAACAAGCCTATAATCAGCAGTAAAGGTTAAGATATTCACCTATATGAAGTAGAAACATTTAAATACAATACCGAAGAATTCTATATAAATATTTGTACCATAAAAGTGCATCCAAACCAGTAACTATTATGCAAGTAAAATTACACAACAGTTAAAACTAATTGAAATACAATACTAAAATGTAAAAAGAAACTGTGATGAATTTAATTAAAATTTTCTTAATTATTAAAATAAATATATAATAACAACTATATTTTCATTAAATCCTTATTTATAATAGTGTAACTCTAAGCATAACACAATTTACCTTACTCTTAATTATAGAAATCACTATGCGTGTTATATTTAATATGATGTATGCAATGAAAATTGCCAGTTATCTGAGATAAAAGATTGCTAGAATGACTTCATATGGTTTACAATTTTGATTTTGAACCAATAAAAAACTTATACATCTAAAAGAAAATTTATAAATTCAACACAATATGTATTCTCAGAATAAACAATTATTATTAATGGTTTTCTTACCTCCTACTTTTTGTTATTTTTGAGTAAATAATTTGTTTAATCAGCGTATACGCTACCGAATACGATTTTATACAAAAAGTCTTGAAATAGTAGTAAAATAAGGGATTTTGGACAATTCAAGAACCTCATTAGGACTTTCAATTTTAGAAATAAGGACAAGGCCAGTACTATATATTGATGCATACATTCCTTTTGCTGCTGCATATTTCAAAGTTAAAAGGTCTCCAACTTGGTATGTTTTTCCGTTTCTTGCGGTATAGGAATCGTATTTGCCCCTTATTTTCTGTTCAGGATCACTTACTTGTTCGTAAGTAGCTTGGGCTGTTAAATGCACGGATATGGTAAATACCATTAATAATAAAAAAGGTTTCATATAGATGTTCTAATTAAGGGTAAAAGATAACCAAAAATGTTGTTTTTTAAATTGAAAATATTTATTCGTCTAACAATTATTTGAACTATTTATAATCTCAAAATAGATTAAATATTTGAATGAGTTTTTTTCTCTTGCTCTTTAAAAGATTCTTTTCTGATTGATTTTTGTTCTTTTTGTTGATTAATTTTCTGTAAATAATCCGCAGTTAATAAATCGTAGAAAAAGAATCTTTCCAGCTAATTAAACAATCCTTTATTTGAACTTTACATTTTCAATTTTAAAGTTCATTACAGTAGCCTCAAGATTTTCAGGTGTCAAATTATCTGGAAATAAAGAAAATGTC
>JGI24519J20070_1000409_pt1 | contig 12161 bp, 10 predicted proteins | sample LinPmetageLP43_FD_20070 | JGI IMG/M metagenome (IMG submission 20070) | reverse complement strand
GGTGATTGTTCACGTACGGCAGGTGTTAGTCCGGTAATGTATCCGTACGTTAATTGAATGTCCTTTCTGTGCCACATTTCGGTAGATGCACCCATAGCATCTCCAATTGCAGAGCCTACTAAAGCACCCAGAACTTTATCGTAGTAAACAGAATCTGGTAACTGAGCTACGTTGTTTGTATAATTGCTCGAAGTTGGAGAGGGAATATCAAATTTTTCGGCATCATTTTTACATCCTACTAGACAAATAATAATTAAGAAGAATACATACTTCATGATAGAATTAAGTTTTTTGCCATGGTTAATAATTCCGCTTTTTCTAATAAGGTTCTGTTGAGGGGTAGTTGGGCTAAACCTATTAATCTTCGCATAATTTCTATGCCAGCTATGTTTTGTAGTAGTTCAATATCAATTTCAGAAGGGTAAGAACTTTCTATTTTTTTGATATAGGATATGTCATGAGTAGCCATAATAAGATGGGCGGCCATTATACCCAGGTCAAATTCTTTAAACCCTAAAAAGCCAAATTCTGGATCAATAATAAAAAGCTGATTGTCTTTAGACATCCAGCTGCCAGGGTAGTAATCGCCATGTAAAAGCGTATCTCCCTGAGATAAATAACGTTCTCCAATGAGCGTTACTTTTTCTTTTAGCAATTCATCTTCCTTGTAAGGTATTGATAATTCTTGTAAACCAGGTTGTATGTCATTCAATGAAAATCCGTTATCAGATAAAAATGGTAAAATGAAAATATGCTGATGATTAAGCTTTCGCATTTTAATATTATCAGGGAAATTTTCAGGCGGCTTAGTATTATGAATTTGGTGAATTAATGCAATAAGAATGTTAAACTGTTCATTGCTAATATTTCGTTGTTCATATAAAAAAGTCATATCATCACAATTGCCAAGGTCTTCCATTGCTAGAATGTGGGCATGGGCATCAAAACCGATGATTGTTGGTATGTGAGAGGTAATTGTGCTGTTTGCGACTGCCTCGTAAAAAGTATGCTCTACCGCAATTCTATCTATAGGGGCGGGAATGTTCTGGTATTTTTGAACAAAGGGTCTAGATTGTTTTACAATTATGGAGCGGAGATTGGTGGTTACACGCAATACTACATTCATATTACCTTCTCCTGCTTTAGATATTTGGGTAATTTCCTCGTGATCTTTTAACCAACCTTTAGATTTTAAGTAATCTTGAAGAGAAATAAATGCACTGTCTTCGTTTATTTGTAACACAACCTATATATTTTCGTAATTTGAAAGATAGGTATTAAAACAAAAAAATCCTTACCGTTAAGTAAGGATTTATTGTGGTGCCTCCAGGAATCGAACCAGGGACACATGGATTTTCAGTCCATTGCTCTACCAACTGAGCTAAGGCACCATGTCGCTGTAAGCGGCTGCAAATATAATTTCTATTTTAGGATTTACAAACTAAATCGCGAAAAAAGAGAAATGTTTTTTTAATTTTTAATCTTTGCAACATGAATTTAATAATTGATGCAGGTAATACAAACGTCAAATTAGCAATATTTAAAAAGTCGGAATTAATTCATTTAGAGACTGTTGTTGTCGATTTGTTCGTTGAATCGGTAAAAAAAATATTTAAAGATTATCCAAATATAAAATCTTCCATAGTTTCTAGTGTTGGGTCGCTTTCTAAGGGGCAAATGAAGGTTGTGGCGGTTTTTTGTGACCTACATGAGCTTTCTAATGCATCAAAAGTACCATTTAAGAACTCATATGCTTCGCCTCAGACTTTAGGTGTTGATCGTATAGCTTTGGCAACGGCAGCTTATTATTTCAATCCTCATCAAAATAATTTGGTGATTGATGCAGGTACGTGTGTTACTTATGATATGCTTAATGATTTTGATGAATATTTAGGAGGGGCAATATCTCCGGGGGTACAAATGAGGTATAATGCCATGCATCAACAAACGGCAAAATTGCCTTTACTCGAAAAAAAAGAGCTGTTGGACTATATAGGTAATACTACAGAAAATTGTCTGCATAGTGGTGTAATAAATGGTATTACTCTTGAAATAGACGGTGTCATTGATCTCTACAAGGCTAGATTTGAAAATTTAACAGTTATTTTAACCGGTGGAGACACACTATTTTTGTCTAAACGATTAAAAAATACCATATTTGCGGATTCCAAATTTCTCCTGAAAGGGCTTAATTATTTGCTGGAATACAACAAGCACTAAATGATCAGAAAAATTGTAATTGCAATTGTATACATAACCACCGTGGGTATGTACGCTCAAGATGGTACTATTTCTCCTTATTCCTTCTTTGGAATCGGTGATTTGAAAAACGCCAGTACGGTAGAAAATCAAATGATGGGAGGCATTGGCGTATATGCCGATAGTATTCATTTAAATTTGAAAAACCCTGCCGCTTATGGTAAGTTAGGTTTGGAAGTAATGGATAAGGAAGGTTTGGTTACCTATACTGCAGGTGTATCTAACAAGCAGTATAAATTACCAGCTTGGACTATTTAGCTTTAGGCTTTAGTGTTGGTAATGGATTGGGTATGGGCTTTGGTATTATGCCTTATTCTTCTGTAGGCTATAATTTGGCAGAAGAACAAACAACTGCAAGTGGTTCTTTAGTTAATGTATATTCAGGTGAAGGTGGGTTAACGCGTGCTTTTTACTCAATAGGATATGAAATTATAGAGGATTTAAGTATTGGAGCAACCATAAACTTCAATTTTGGTACTTTAGATAGTGAAAGATTACAACAAGTAGAGGATATCCAATTTGGAACTTTTGATAGACGTAGTTCTAGAGTTAATGGATTCGATTTTAATTATGCCTTAAATTATACCCCTATTATAAAAGGAAGACAAAGACTTCATACTTCCATTCGTGTAAATACTCAGGGTAATTTGGTATCTAAGAATGAAAGACAAATAGGTTCTTTTTCTGTAGCCAATGGCGGTACAATTGAAGAATTAGAGGTGAACTTAGCTTCTCAGAATTTAAGTAATACAGAATTAAAAATACCTACAACTACTACGTTGGGTATAGGTTACGGTGAAGATTATAAATGGTTTGTAGGTGCGGAATATAGTTTTCAAGAGATGAGTTCTTTTGAAAATTCTTTTCTAGGAGCGGATAATATCTCTTACGATGATGCAAGTTCGTTTGCGTTAGGTGCTTTTATTACACCTGACCATAATTCTTTTTCAAGTTACTTAAAGAGAGTTACTTACCGTGCAGGTTTACGTTTAGATCAGACAGGTATGTTGGTGGATGATGTTGATATAAATAATTTTGGCATAACTTTTGGATTAGGGTTACCACTGGGTAGAAGTTTTTCTAATCTTAACTTAGGTTTTGAATTTGGTAAAAGAGGAACTACTAGAGCAGATTTAATTGAAGAGAGCTATTTTAAGTTTAATGTAGGTCTTTCACTTAACGATCGCTGGTTCCAGAAAAGAAAAATCAATTAATAAAAAATTAGTACATTAACCATTTAAAAAGAGAAAAAATGAAATCGAAACTTTACTTCACGGCAATAATGTTCCTTGGAATGATGGGGGTGAGCAATGCGCAGGCACAAAACCCTGAATGTATGACAAACCTGTCTATATTTTCTGAGCATTCGAAAGTTAAAAATTATGATGCGGCTTATGAGCCATGGAAAATGGTTTATGAAACTTGTCCACAATTAAATAATGCTATCTATGTATATGGTGAGCGTATACTAAAAGATAAGATGGGTAAGGCAACGGGCGCCGACAAAGAAAAATTTGTAAATGATCTTATGGGTCTTTACGACAATAAGATGAAGTATTTTGCATCTAAAACTAGCGTAGCTGAAACTGAAGTTGACAAAGCGTTAGTGATGTATGATAATAAAATGGCAGACGATGCTAAAATGTACAGTATGTTAAGTGATGCCTTTACAAAGGATCAAGAGAATTTTAAAAGCCCTAAAGCATTATATATCTATTTCTCGAGTTTGGTAGATGAGCATAAGGCTGGTAGAAAAGATTTGCAAGAAGTATTTGATGTGTACGATGCTGTTACTGAAAAAATTGAGGTTGAAAACGAACAACTTACTGGTAAAATTGCTAAGCTTTTACCTAAAGAAGAAGCTGGTACATTAACTTCTAAAGAAAAATCTCGTTTAAAATCTTATAATTCTTATTCTGAAGTTTACGGTAAAATTGCAGGAAGTATAGATTCTAAATTAGGTCCTTTAGCTGATTGTAGCAACTTAATTCCTCTTTACGAAAAGAGTTTTGAAGAGAAACAGAACGATGTTGTTTGGGTAAAAAGAGCTGTTGGTCTTATGTTTAACAAAGAATGTACAGATGATCCAATGTTCCAGAAATTATTTGAAGCTCAGTTAAGATTAGATCCATCTGCCGATGCTTATGTATACGGTGGTACTTTGAAAATGAAGAATGGAGATACTAAAGGAGCTCTTGCAGATTTCGATAAAGCATTGTCTTTAGAAACGAATAATGAGAAAAAATCTAAGATTGCTTACAAAGTAGCGGTAATTAATAAAAGAAAAGGAAGTAAGTCTACAGCACGTAGCTATGCACAAAAGGCAATAGATGCTAACGCGTCTAACGGTCGAGCATACTTATTAATAGCTAACTTATATGCAACTAGTGCAAATGATTGTGGTGCTAGCGCTTTTGAGAAAAGAGCAATGTATTGGAAAGCAGCAGATATGGCTAGAAAAGCTGGTAGAGTAGATCCATCATTAAGTGGTTCTTCTAGTCAGGCAGCAACCAGTTATAGTGCAAAAGCGCCATCTAAAGAAATGATCTTTAGTTCAGGTATGGCTGGTAAAACTGTTACTTTCGGCTGTTGGGTTGGAGGTAGTGTGAAAGTACCTTCTTTATAGAAAAAATGAAACAGATTTATATTTTTAAGGGCATTGCCGTGGTATCTACCATGGCAATGCTTTTTTTATCTTGTCAAGATAATTACAAGAGAGTTGGTGAAGAAGCTGCAAAAAAAGTATACCCTAGAGGTGTAGTTGAAGATTTTGTGCTTACCTATACCGAATCTCCAGAAAAATTGGGATCTGAGGATGTTGGTTCTTCTAAGGTGCTGGCAGTTTTGTCCGGTCCTATTAGAAACGATTTTGAACAACTTACATTTCCGTATCAAACCTTCCCAGAAGGCTTGTTAGTGGAAATTTTCAATGAGAAGAATGAGAAAACTACTATAGAAGCAGATTACGGAGTATTGTACTCTAAGACTTCTATCGTAGATTTGCGAGGTAATGTACTTATTAAAGGTGATGATGGTAAGAAATTGGCAACATCACAACTTTATTACGATCGCGGTAACGAGTGGGCGTTCACCCAAGAAAAATTTACGTTTACCAATCCTGATGATGGAACGGTAATGGATGGTGAGGGAATGGATATTCAAAAAGACCTTAAGTTTTTAAATGCCCATAAAACGTATGGTTTAATGTTGATTAAAGAAGATAAAGAACAAGAGAATGATTAGTATTTTAAGGTATACAGAGTACTTATATGTTTTAGTAGCAGGTTTTTCGGTTTATAGAATATTTAGTGATTGGAACACTGATAGAAGTATGGCTTATTTCTTCATATTTTTCGCAGTAGTCTCTATTGGAATGTTCTTGTTTAGAAGAAACTACCGGAAAAAATTTGAACAACGTAAACGGGATAATAACAATAAATAGTGGGTACAGCCGGTATTATCATTATACTTTCCTTAGTATTTTCAGCATTTTTCTCAGGAATGGAAATTGCCTTTATTTCTGCGAATAAAATCCATATTGAAATAGAGAAAAAACAAGAGGGATTTTTGGCTATGGTACTTACCAGGCTAACCAAAAAACCATCAAAATTTATAGCGACTATGCTTATTGGTAACAATATAGCATTGGTTATTTATGGCTTATTCATGGGAGAATTACTCATGAATTGGTTTACGGGCATTGTTCCTGATAATGCTATTCTACAGTTATTGATTACAGATTTTAGTCTGCTGACCCAAACTTTAATATCTACATTTATAATATTAATAACTGCAGAATTTTTACCTAAGGTTCTTTTTCAGATTTATGCTAATAACCTATTGAAGTTATTGGCGATTCCAGCTTTTTTGTTCTACATTTTGTTCTCGTTTATTTCAGATTTCATTATTTGGATATCAGATTTTATATTAAAATATGTATTTGGAACATCTGGTGATGAGGTGCAGTTGGCTTTTAGTAAGTTAGAACTTGGTGATTATATTACCGAACAGATGGAAGCCGTAGAAGAAGAAGATGAGGTAGATACCGAAATTCAAATTTTTCAGAATGCATTAGAATTTGCAGCTGTAAAAGCGCGTGAAGTTATGGTTCCAAGAACGGAAATCGTTGCAGTAGAAGTACATGAGACGCCAAAAAATTTAGCTAAAATATTCACCGAAACCGGTTATTCAAAAGTACTGGTGTATAATGATACTGTAGATAATGTTATTGGTTACATACACTCATATGAGTTGTTTAAAAAACCAAAAACTATAAAAAGCATTTTATTGCCAGTAGAGTTTGTTCCAGAAACTATGCTAATTCAAGATATACTTAATGTGCTGATCAAGAAACGTAAAAGCATTGCAGTAGTGTTAGATGAATATGGTGGTACTTCTGGTTTGGTAACGGTAGAAGATATTGTAGAGGAGCTTTTTGGAGAAATTGAAGATGAGCATGATACGACTGACTTAAGGGAAGAGCGGGTTGATGACCGTCATTTCCTTTTTTCTGCACGTTTAGAGGTGGATGATATCAATGAAAATTATAAATTAAATCTACCCGTGTCTGATGAATATGAGACACTTGGCGGGCTTTTAGTACATACATTAGGTGAAATTCCTGAAAAAGAAGTAGAGCTTACAATAGAGACTTATAAGTTTACGGTATTAGAAGTTTCCAATACCAAAATAGATTTGATTTCGATAGAAGTTTTGGAACAGGAATAACAGTGCATCAATCAATAAATTAGGAGTCTTTTTAGTTTTTATTATTTCAATTAAAAATGGTAGTTTTGCCTCCCAATAACCACAAACGATTATTTTAAACGTTAATAAGAATGGCAGTATTAGAAAATATTAGGAAACGTACAACAGTGTTGATCTTGATAATAGGTTTAGCGCTTTTTGCATTTGTTATTTCTGGGGTATTTACCAGTAGTAATTTTGGAGGAGAAAAAGTAGGCTCGTCTGTAGCTGAAATTAATGGAGAAGATATTTCTATTGATGAATTCAGACAAGAAGTTGAAGTTGCTTCAAATAGAGTTGGTCCAACTGCATCTTCTATGCAAGTTGTAAATCAGGTTTGGGAGAACAAGGTTAGACAAACAATTTTAGGAGAACAATTTGAAGATTTAGGTATTGGTATAGAGCAAGATCAAATTGTTGATTTTCTTAGAACTACTGGGTACGCACAGAATCCTCAGTTTCAAAACCAAAACGGTCAGTTTGATCCTAACATCTTTAAGCAAACGGTAGCTGATTGGAAAGTTAACAATCCAGCACAATACAGTGCTTGGTTACAAACTGAAAACGAAATCGTTCAGTTAGCAAAAGAACAGACGTACTTTAATATGGTAAAGGCTGGTGTTGGTGCTACTTTGAAAGAAGGAGAGTTAGATTATAAATTAGCTAACGAAAAAATGGATATTAAGTATGTAAGAGTACCTTACACATCTATTCCAGATAGTACTATAAATGTTACTAAAAGCGAAATCGCTGATTACGTTAGTAAGCATAAAGAAGAGTACAAGCAAGATCCTGCTAGAGATTTACAATATGTGTATTTTCAAGAGAAGCCATCTGAAGCAGATCAAAATGCTATTAAAGAAGAGATCACTAAACTGTTAGATGATACTGTTGAATATAATTCTCAAACAGACCGTAACGATACTATTAAAGGATTCAGAAATACAAAAGATGTTACTGCATTTTTAGATAGATATTCTGATACTAAATTTGATACAATATACAAGGCAAAGAAAAATTTACCTTCTAGCGTAGCAGATACTTTAATGAGCTTAAATGTTGGTCAAATCTACGGTCCTTATAAAGATGGAAATTCATACAAGATTTCTAAAATGATTGCTAGAAAGCCAAATGGTTCTGTAAAAGCAAGTCATATTCTTTTAGCTTATACAGGTGCTACAAGAGCTAACCCTGCAGTTACAAGAACTAAAGAAGAAGCAGAAGCTAAGGCAAAGGAATTATTGAGAGAGGCTAAGAAATCTGGAGTTGTTTTTGCTGAATTGGCAAGAGATAACTCAGACGGACCGTCTGCACCGAACGGTGGTGATTTAGGATATTTCCAAAAAGGAGTTATGGTTCCTAAATTCAATGATTTTGCTTTTAACAATAATGAAGGTTCAATTGGATTGGTTGAAACTGATTTTGGATTTCATGTTATTAAAATAGACGATAAAGAGGATGTAGTTCAAATAGCTACTATATCTAGAGAAATAGTAGCTTCTGAAGAAACAATTAATACATTGTTTACAAATGCTACTAAATTTGAAATGGAAACTACAGATGATGAAAGTGCATTTTCTGCTTTGGCTAAAAAAGAGGAATATGTAGTTCGTCCTGTAAATAAAATTAAGGCTTTAGACGAAAATCTTCCTGGATTATCTAATCAAAGAAATATTGTTCAATGGGCTTTTAATGCTGATACTGAAGTTGGTGATATCAAAAGATTCAACATTAATAATGGTTATGCGGTAGTTCAGTTAACAGGTAGTTATGCTAAAGGTGTAATGAGTGCTGAAGATGCTTCTGTTCTTGTTTTACCGATTATTAGAAAAGAACGTAAGGCGGCAAAAATAATAGCTGACAACAAGGGTAAGGATATGAGTGCAATTGCATCGGATAATGGTGTAAGTATCTCTAATGCTTCTGCACTTACTGTAAAATCTCCAACTATTCCAGGAGCAGGTAGTGAGCCAGTAGTTGTAGGTACAGCTTACGGAATGTCAGCTGGATCAACTTCCGGTCTAATTCAAGGAAATACAGGAGTTTTTAAAATAGAAATTGTAAAGAAAACAGAAGCTCCTAAATTAGATAATTATAGTGTATATGCTAATGCTTTAAAAACAGGAACAGCTAGCCGTGTAAACACTGCAGTTTACAATGCGTTAAAAGACGGTTCTGAAATTGAGGATAAAAGAGCTACTTTTTACTAGTAGTAATTTTAAGAGTTATAAAAAAGCATCCATTTTTGGATGCTTTTTTTATAGAATCATTTCTGGAAATGGTAGAATAGTATTGTAGCCTTTGTTATTGAAATAAGACATGTCAGTTGCAGTTCCTGTGACTAAAATGAAATCCCCGCCCCAAGCTCCCAGACTTTTAATAGTTCCATTGTAATCTGAAAAAAGAGAATTCTTTACAGTAGGTATTTGTAGCGTTTTAGATAATATAGTCTCATGTTTATTTAATAGAAGTTCAAAGTCTTTTAAATGTTCACACATTATTATTTGGTCAGTTATCTCATCTATTTCTAATATCAGCTTTTCTTTATTGAAATCTAAATTTCTGTAACTATTAATTGCATCTCGGCTATTCTTCTTCTGATTGAGGTATATAAAAAACAGTTGGTCCTTAAAGTTAGGGTTAAAAACCACTCTTTCTACTATTGGTTCAAAACCATTTCTTCGGTAGGTGATTGCAGTATTGTGCGTTGCGCAAGCAATATCATAACCGCTACCACCAAAGGTAGCTTCTAATAATTGATATGGGTTAATTTCTGCCCAAGTAGCAATATTGGCAATTAATGTGGAAGATGTACCAAGTCCCCAATCTCTTGGGAAAGTAGCTTTGGCCTCTGCCGAATAAAAATCAGTTGAATGTTGTAAAAATGTGGGATTTATTTTTTTTGCTTCTATAAGAATTTGAGATAACCGATATGCTACTTCTCTGTCAGAAGTATGAATTGTTTTTAAATCCTTCTTTGAAAATTCAGAACTAAACCAAATATTATCACTTTCATCTAAACTGTTCCATACAAAATTTTCTGAATCTGAACCTAATAATGTTAATGACTGTCCAAATTTGGTGGGTAAGGCTAAGCCTTTAGCACCATCAAGAATGGCATATTCACCTGTTAGCAATAATTTTCCGTTACTATAAAATTCTTTGGTCATTTATGAACGTCTTATTATCTGAGGTTTTTAAGTTGAAGCTCAACTCCGTGATGTGTTACGGGGTTGGTCTTAAAATATTCTACCAATGTAGCTTTTTCATTTTCATTGGCACCTAGTTGATTTAAGATATTTAAAAGGTGCATTTTCATATGCCCTTTTTGAATTCCTGTAGTTACCAAAGAGCTCACCGCTGCAAAATTTTGGGCAAGTCCGGCAACCGCAACAATTTGCATTAATTCTTCTGCAGATGGACGTTGAAGAATTTCAAGATTTAATTTTACTAACGGATGTAAATTTGTAAGTCCGCCAACGGTGCCTAAGGCAAGTGGAAGCTCAATCCAAAATTTGAAAATTCCATTATCAATTTCGGCATGCGTTAAACTACTGTATTGTCCGTTTCTACATGCATAAGCATGTACGCCGGCTTCTATAGCTCTAAAATCATTTCCAGTGGCTAGAACTACAGCGTCTATTCCGTTCATAATTCCTTTGTTATGCGTAACGGCACGGTAAGGCTCTACTTGGGCAATTTTTATGGCTTGTATTATTTTTTCAGCTGTATGTTGCGGAGTTAGTTCAGTAGTCAACTTTAAATCCTCTACAGCGCAGCTAACCATGGCGCGTACTGTGCAATTAGGAACGTAGTTGGATAAGATGCTCATAACAACTTCTACGTCTCTCTCCTGAGCGGAGAATCCGTCAAAATTTGCAGCCTCTTTTTTTAAGGTAGTGGCAAATTGTTCTAAGCAACTATTAATGAAATTGGCACCCATGGCATCTTTCGTTTGAAAGGTTGCATGAAGTTGAAAGTAATGATCTAAGGCTAAGGTTTTATCTCTTAAAACAATATCAGAAATACCGCCACCTCTTTTTCCATGCTGGTGGTTAAAGAAGCACTTTCTGCAAATAATATGGGCTTTAAGTAAGTGAAAAACGAATTCAGTTTTGTGGCATCACCTTTGAAAATAAAATGAACTTGACCTACCTTTTCAGTACCTAAAATTTCAGCTTTGAACCCACCTCTTTTTAGCCAGAACTTAGCAGCTTTACTTGCTGCGGCAATAACAGAACTTTCTTCAATGGCCATTGGTATGGCATAAAGCGTATCATTAATTAAGAAGTTTGGCGCAATGCCCTGAGGTACGTAAAGGTTGGTGAGTGTATTTTCAATAAATTCATCATGCAGCTGTTGAATGCTTTCGTTTTCATTCCAATACGTTTGCAAAATTTTCTTTGATTGTTCTTTATTTTGAGTGTAATTTGCGGTGATCCAATCTATTTTTTCTTCTTTCGTAAGTTTGGAGAAACCACTTATTGGCTTGGTCATTTAGGTATAACTTTCTTCTATGATTGATGTTATGTAAAGATCAAAATTTACAAAAATCGTACATGTTATTACGGTAGTAAAGATAAGCATATTGACAAGAATCTATTTTAACTTGGCAAAGCGTTAAATGCGGTTTCTTTTTCGGGGTAAAGCGTGTTTTTTTGAGGAAATAGTGGTAAACTTGAGAGATTTAACAAAATTCAATAATTTATGCGAAAAACACACTTATTTGCGTTGATTTTACTTTCATTCAGCGTATTTACTTGGGCACAGGAAAAACAAATTGAAATTTCCGAGATTTATCAAGGCGCTTTTAGAACTGATGGGATGGATGCGCTAAGATCTATGAAGAATGGCACTCAATATACCGTTCTGAACAGAAATAGATTTAACCAAACAACTACGGTTGATAAATATGATTATAAAACATTAAACAAGGTTTCCACAATAGTATCATCAGCAGATTTACAAGGTATTTCTTCCTTTTCAGCATATAGCTTTAGTGACGATGAAAAAAAGATCATATTATCAACGGAGATAGAGCCAATATTTAGGCACTCTACTTTAGGTATATTTTATGTATATGATATAGACGCTAAGGAAGTTATTAGAATAAGCGATGCCAAAATACAAGAGCCAACACTATCGCCAGATGGAAA
>JGI24519J20070_1000407_pt1 | contig 12180 bp, 16 predicted proteins | sample LinPmetageLP43_FD_20070 | JGI IMG/M metagenome (IMG submission 20070) | reverse complement strand
TGTTCTTTTGTACTTGTAGATGTACGCCACGATCCGCAACCTATAGATATGGAGTTTATGCAATGGATGGGCGAAAACGGAGTACCCTTTGCCATTATCTTTACAAAGGCAGATAAATTAAAGCCTAAGGCAGTTGAGCGTCAAGTTCAAAAATACTTAGACCAACTTTTAGAGGATATGTGGGAAGAAACACCACCACACTTTATTACCAGCTCTAGCCACCGTAGCGGTCGCGATGAAGTACTAGCCTATATAGACGATATTAACGAGAAGTTTTTCGAGGCAACTAAAAAATAGTTGTTGGTTGTTCGTTGTTGGTTGTTCGATTTTTGAACGCTGCGCGTTTTGTGTTAGTTCTTAGTAATTCTCACTTTTTAACTTTCGCTATTCACGACCTAATACTCTTTACTCAATACTTTGTACCACTTACCTTGTACTTTGTACTTAATACGCTGTACTTTTTACTCTTCAAAAACGAAATGTTAGTTCGAGTGGATTTTTTACTGAAGCATAGCGGAGGTGAAAAATTTGTATCGAGAACCGTCGCGTGTTCCATACCTGTTCTCGATACAAATTTTCTCATACTTCGAAAATTCACTCGAACTGACAATGTTACTTACTAACGAAAACAACTGAAAACTGTTACTGTACACTGAACACTTTGCATTCTCTCGTCAACGTCATAGCGAGCATAGCGCGGCTATCTGCTTGTTTGGAACACAAATCACTTCAGTTACACTTACCGACCGAGTAAGACCGACAACCGACAACCAACAACTATCAACCAAAACCAAATACAAAACACACATTCAACAGATTGCCACGTCGCGAAAAGCTTCTCACAAAGACGTTCCTGAATTAACCGTCATAGCGAGCAAAGCGCGGCTATCTGCTTGTTTGGAACACAAATCACTTCGGCTACGCTCAGCGACCGAGTAAAACCAACAACCAACAACCGACAACGAACAACGAACAACGAACAACGATCAACTTTCAACCAAATACAGAACACATATTCAACAGATTGCCACGTCGCGAAATGCTTCTCGCAATGACGTTCCTGAATTAACCGTCATAGCGAGCAAAGCGCGGCTATCTGCTTGTTTGGAACACAAATCACTTCGGCGACGCTCAGCGACCGAGTAAGACCAACAACGAACAACTATCAACCAAATACAGAACACATTTTCAACAGATTGCTACGTCGCTAAAAGCTTCTCGCAATGACGTTCCTGAATTAACCGTCATAGCGAGCATAGCGTGGCTATCTGCTTGTTTGGAACACAATTCACTTCGGCTAAGCCCAGCGACCGAGTAAGACCAACAACTAAAACTGCCAACTATTACTGAATACTGCCAACTGAACTAACAAGCTCCTCCACGGTCTCCATAGCATTCATTTTCTCGGTAGAAACCAACACTTCTAAATCATGCTCTGTTTCTACCAGTATAATAGGAAAAGTAAACTTGTGTCCAAACTTACTTTTGTACTTATGTTGAAACTCGTCTTTATGGAAGAATTCTAGTTCAAAGCCTTTCGCTAACAAACTCTCCCTAAACGTTTTCCACTGCTTATTTTCTGTAAACGAACCAAAAGTTAGCGAGCACAGCGCGCAATTATACGTAGCTGGGTTTATAATTTTATGGGCGAAATCTAGCATTTTACTACCAGCATCGCTATTGGCATTATATATAAATAGAATTTTCTTTGACATAGACTATCTGTCGTAAAAAATACCCAAACCATACATGAAATTTAACCAATTATGGTTTTCCGTAATGGAGTGTGAAATGTTAATTGTAGGTTTATTCTTTAAAGGTCTTTTAAAAAGTAAGTTTCACGTATTAAATTGAAAAATAAACTTATCATGGCGAGTTTAGCCATACATTAGGTAACATTTAGATGAACAAAAACCAAAGAAAGCTATACACAAGAATTGCAGGAAAAATCACTATCAACCTTTTAAATAAAAAGTGGAAATGTCTCGCAGAAGGTTGTGAAGAAAATTCAATCAACTCTCACTATCTTCAACGGAATGGAATCCTAAATTCTATAGCCGAAAATGGTCATTTAGTAGAAATTAAACTAGCTGATATATTTAAATTTGAAAAAAACAAAATACCTATAAGTTTTAATCAAATTGGAATAAAGAAAGCATTTTCAAAACCTCTTTTTTGCGTAAAACACGATTCTGAGATTTTTAACGAAATTGAAAAAAAGCAAATCGATTTTGATTCTTATAAAACATTTATTCTACTAAGTTACAGAGTTACATCTGCTGAATTACGAAAAAAAGAATTTGCAATAGAAAGACAAAAAAGATTAATTAATGCACAAACTTTGAAGGGGATTCTTAACGAACAGACCCACGAAAATCAAATTATAGCTTATAACCTAAGTGCTGATGATTTAAAAATTTCAAAAAGAGATTTAGAACTGGAATTAAAAAAGCCACAAGATAATTTTGAATTCATAAAACTTGAGTTTCCATATATTGAAACATATTCCTCAGCATTATTTAACGTAAATAATTATCCTCCATTAGATCACGTTTATATTCATACCATTCCTTATTCTAATAAATTATTCGTACTAATTGGATTTAATAAAAATTACACAAACAAATGGATTAAAAATTATATCGAAACTTGGCAAAAATTAAAACCTGAAAATTTAGGAGAAAAACTTACAGAATTATTCATTGAACATATAGAAAACTGGGGAATATCACCTAAAATTCATAGGAGTATTGACAATAACTTAAAAAATCAGTTTATTGAAAGTTATATGAATTATGTGAACCCAGAATACCCTAAACACAAAATCGACCTATTTAAAAACGTCACCTAACAATGTATAAAAATAATAGATGATTTAGTAGTAAAAAAAAGGGGCATAGCCCGCAATAGCAGCTATTCTTATACGAACCGTTAGCAAAAATTAAAAGTGAATGAAAAAACAAGAGGTCATTAGAGATACAATAGTTAAAATTATAGAAAAAACGACACTACAGCCGATTTCAGACAACTCAGAAATTTATAAAGAGATTATTAATTCCCAGAATCAAACATACAATCTTATAATAGTTGTTTTTTTAGGAATAATTGCTCTATTCGCAGGAGCAACTTGGCTATATAATAGAAAAATTGTAAGAGCGGAAATCATTAAAGAAACTGATAAGATATTCAACGAAGAAAAGGATAAATTAACAAAGCAAATAAAAGCAGAATTTGAAGGAGAATTAAACTTTCTGAAAGGAGAAAGTGCCAGATTATTTGCAAATAATATAAAAGGAGAAAAACCGGGTGATTATTCAAATAGATATTATTGGTGGATGCAATGCGTTAAATATTACAAAGCAATAGACAAAGGCAAAGGAGTAAGAATTTCTACTGAAAACGCTTTAAATAGTTTAGAGAAATGTATTGATACAAAGGCAGAGTCTAAAGAATACATTTTAGAAACATACCCAGATTTAGTTGCTCATTTTTATGATATTATAGAAATTATCCCCAATGAGTTAGATGCGGAGAAATCAAGAATCAAAAATCTAACTAATGAATTACTTAAATAACTTTTAGAAAAGACAATTCCAAGCCTTCTCATATTCTAGATATATCTAATGGTTTGGATAAACTAACTATTGTCGAGATTGAAAATTTAATTAAATGTATTTTAAAAGACTTTATCCTTGTAAATAATTTCAATGAATACACTAATCGTCGAGATTTAGATTTCTACTACAATGTGACAAATGCGAATAACACTGATGATGTAAAAGTAGTAGTTCGAAACACTAAAAAAAGAATCCTTGCGAATAACATATTAGGAATAATAAGTTGCACAACAATGTATAAAAAAAATAGAAAGTCCTTGCTGACAAGTTGTTTTGGGTATTTTTGATAATCCTCAAATTTTTAAATCTGACGACTTTCCAAAAGTAAAATTATCAGTAAAATTTAAAAATTCGGCTTGTGTTTAATTAGAAAACAATCGCTTATTTTCAGCACTACTTTCCATATACGAGACGTTACAAAAAAAAAAAAAAAAAAGAAATGCCAGTAGATTTTTCAGACATACTAGTAGTAGGAGTTTCCTCAAGAGCATTATTTGACTTGGAGAAAGAAAATGAGATTTTTGATTCTGAAGGAATTGAAGGTTTTCGAAAATTTCAACAAGAAAATGAAAACGAACCTTTAGGACAAGGAACTGCATTTTATTTAGTAAAAAGTCTTCTTGAACTGAACAATCAGGCTGACAAACGAATTGTAGAAGTCGTAGTAATGTCTAGAAATAGTCCTGAAACGGGAGTTAGAATGCTTAATTCCATTAAAAATCAAAACCTGGACATAACAAGAGTTGCACTATCTGGAGGAGAACCTTTAGCGTCTTACATTGATGCTTTTGATGTAGATTTATTTTTATCTAAAGACAGTATAGATGTTCAGACAGTTATAGATTCTAAGACTTGTGCTGCTGCAACTTTATATGCACCACCAACTGAATTTAATCCAAAAGATAATAGAGTAAAAATAGCATTTGATGCTGACGCAGTTTTATTCTCTGACGAATCTGAATTACGATATAAAAGAGAGGGCATGGAAGCATTTCATAAATATGAATCAGAACATGAAGATGAACAATTAAAAGAAGGTCCTTTTGCGAATTTACTAATTAAATTATCGAAAATTCAAGAGCATATACCAACAAGAATTGAATTATCACCTTTAAGACTTTCAATTGTTACAGCGAGAAATGCGCCATCACATATGAGAGTTATTAAAACTTTAAGAAAATGGGGAGTTTATGTTGATGAAGCCTATTTTCTGGGAGGACTTTCAAAAGACAAAGTTTTAAAAGCATTCGGTGCACATATATTTTTCGATGATCAAGATACTCATTTAGAATCAAGTAGTAAGGTTGTACCATCAGGAAAAGTTCCTTATGATTCGAAGTCTGAATTGACAAAAATCGAACATAAAAACAAGAAAAATAACTAGCTACAATACTATGTAAAATAATATGAAAAAAACCCTGATATTATTAATTATAGTTCTGACTTCAAACTTCACTGAAGCTTAGTTTATAAAAGAAAAATCAATAAATATCCATATTGGATATGGTATTAGCGTACCATTTAATAGCATTAACGTTGTCGCTGATAAAGGCATTTTTGTACAAGGCGAACTCGTGTTAAAAGTAGCTTCTTGGTTTGAATTAAGACCATACGCAGGTTTTATATTGACAAATTCAAACGGAAAAGATTTATATAATAACCCAACTAATGAAAAAGCTAAATCAAAGGGCCTTTTACTTGGAGGAAAAGCAAGAGTTTGCGCACCAATACCTTGGGTTGCACCATACGTTGAAATTGGACTAGGAACTACTATTGGAAAATTTGAAACATTAACAGCTTTTGACACTATTGATAAAGATGGAATTATTTATCATATACCATTTTCAATTGGACTAGAATTAGGAAAAAATAATAATGTTGCTTTAGGATTAGCATATTATTTTCAACCATCAGTAGAACAATTCGTTGGAGCTTTTGCTGTTGAAGTTACATTTCCGTTGAATGCTAAATAATATGGTTTTAAAATAGCTTGTATAATTAATTGCTAGTTTTAACATACTTACGAAAATCAGAAGTAAAGAATACTGAAACTACATTATACATCAATTATATTAGTTGTTTTAAAAAAGCATAATTCACAAACATATAACATATAACATGGAACAACAAGGCTCCGATATCATTACAAATCGATACCAAAAATTTATAAAAACGGTTTGCGAAACAGACATTGTTTATGCGCTTCAAAACCATGAAGGTTTTGCGACCTCAGCCTCTGTGCAGTATGATGATGAAAATGACAGACCTGTTGGTGTACTTTGTTTCTGGGCAGAAAGTGGCAGGGCGAAATCTTGCTCCATAAATCATTGGGCTAACTACCAACTTACTGAAATAGCATTAGCAGACTTTATAGAAAATTGGGGTGTAGGCATGGAAAATGACGGAATACTAGCTGGTATCGAGTTTGACCAAAATATGTTCGGCTATGAGGCAAAACCGTTAGATTTAATTCTGGACTTAGTAGCTGAAATTAAAGCAACTAAAAAAAGTATATCTCTTCAAAAGTTTGATGGCATAGCGGACTTAGAAGAACAGGCGAAAGTTGCAAATGGGTAGTATAATAAATCATACTTTATAAATTGCAATAGATAAATTCTATGAAATTCAAAAATTGGAAAAAAGACGGGTTCATAATTTTATCTATTATCACGGCTATATCTGTATTCACATTACAAAGTTGCAAGGACAACCCTAAAGCCGATAGCGAAAAAGATGTTATTTCTGAACAGAAAAATCTAAATGAAATTGTAAGTGATGAGGATATCGAAAGCCTATTCTTATTAAAAGACAATTCAGATTTTTCCATAGCATTGCATCAAATCCTTGTAAATAGACATGAAAAGAATCCAGATTCGCTGAATCAAATTCAATGGGATTTATTTTTGTGTATGCATTTAGAAAATGCAGGTCAATCAGAAACTATACTGACTTTTTTAGAAGAATGGTTCCCTGACCAGAGAGAACAAGTAATTATATCATTAACTGAAATAGGCGCAGTTAAATCTGCAGAAAGCATAAAACTTGCAGTTACCTTACTTCCAAAAGATGGTAGTTCTTTTTTCGATAATCCCACAGAAAACTCTGATCGATTTATGATGACATTAAATAGTTTATTCATAAATTATCCAGACGGACCAATGCCAGATTTATATCGTAAATATGCTGAAAAGCATAGAGATGAAATTTAAAAAAGAGGAATTGTAAAAAATTAAACTTTTATCATAAACTCCTCTATAGTACTGATATTAAACATAAGTAATGGAGAAAGAATTAAAACCTTTATGGAGTAAAATTTTCAATTTCGATTGGAAATTTGGACTCTTTTTAATTCTTCTTATCTGTATTCCACGTTTTATTTTAGTCTTACATGGCAATGAAATTGCCAATATGCAATTTGTCGGCATACTAATGCTTGTAATGGCTATTTTACCATTTCTATTCTTAAGTAAGTACGGCAGAAGAAAAATAGGAATACAAAAACCAACCAATTATCGCTGGCTATTTTTTGCTTTGGGTATCGGTATCGCTTTTAGCATTTTATTGTACTTCTTAGGAGATACACTTTATGGCAATACCTACCAGAATTGGTATCAATACATTGCCAAGTCTTATAACATTCCACAAGAAATGAATGAGCAGAGCAAACTCATCATGTTTGGTATTTCTGCTTTCATTGGTATGTCATTTAGCCCTATTGGAGAGGAGCTATTTTTTAGAGGTATTGTACATTCTAGTTTTGCCAATTCCGTAGGTAACACCAAGGCTTCTATAATTGATAGTGCTGCATTTGCCCTAGTTCATATTTCACATTTTGGACTTGTTTTCCATAACCAACAATGGGAGTTTCTACTTCTACCATCGCTAATATGGGTATTAAGTATGTTTGCCGTAAGTATTCTATTTTACGTATGCAGAAAACGTTCTGGTGCAATTCTAGGAGCAATAATATGCCATGCCGCTTTCAATTTAGGAATGACTTATTGTATCTTCTACCCATTATCCGGTAATTGAAATAGATATTAAGCAATAACAAACCACCGAGCACCAACTTAAAAACCAAAAATGAAAAACTTAAAAATTGTAGCAGGCCTTCTGATCGTATCATTCTTTATTTCTTGCGCAGAGACTCCTAAAGAAGCAGAAGAAACAAGCACCGAAGCCACGCCAAAAACACCAGAAAGTTCTAGTATAAAAGTTTTGAACTTTGCTACTTTCCACATGGGGTATACCAGCGATGCCCACACCATGGATTTTGATGAAAACAATGAGAAAAATAAAGACTCTATCCACCAAATAGCTAAAATGCTATCTGCGTTTAAACCTACTGTTATTATCGTAGAAACCGTACCTGAATACAACGAGACTTTACAAAAGAACTACGCTACTTATTTAGAGGCGCCAGAGACTAATTTTGAAGAACCAAATGAAGTTGAACTTCTTGCTTTTGAATTGGGAAGATTAGCGGGTGTAAAACGTATTTATGGTGTTGATCATAAAATGGAATATAACTATGCCATTGGTTCAGAAATTACAAATGCAATTGATTCTGTAACCTACAACGCATTTATGAAGAATCCGTTTGAGTCCGTTCCTGATCAAAACATTTTTGAGGACGGTATATCGTTATACGAGAAATTAGCTCGAATGAATCATCCTAAAATACTGGATTTACTTATCACTGCAAATGCTGATATGCTCACCTATGTAGGTACTGAAAATGGTTTTGAAGGTGCTGATGAAGCCGCAAAGTATTATCAGAGAAATCTGAGAATCTACTCTAACCTAAATAGACTTAAACTAGATTCTACAGAGAGAGTTTTTATTATATCCGGCGGAAGCCATACCGCTTTTCTTAGAGAATTTATGCGCAGAGATGCTAAGTATGACATGGTAGATACGTTTGAGTATTTGAAGTAGGAACCAATAGATATCTATCCATAAAAAAGATTATTCTAAAACTTAAAATTTCAAAAACTCTATGCTACACCTCATCGTCGGCAACACAGGATCAGGTAAAACTACCTATGCAAACCAATTAAAAAGTAAGACCAATGGAGTGCTCTTTTCTATTGACACTTGGAACAATACCTTGTTTATGCCAGACAAGAAAGAGACTGATGGTTTAGCATGGTTTTTAGAGCGTATAGAAAGAGCTGAAACCATGATACTGAACATCGTAGCACAGTTAGAACAATCTAACACCGACGCTATTCTAGACCTTGGATTATCAAAATATGAGCACCGAGAAAAATTCAGGCAATTTGCCACCACACACGGTTACGATATACAGCTTCATTTTTTGAATATCCCCAAAGAAACGCGTTGGCAAAGAGTACAACAGCGCAATACCGAAAAAGGAGCTACTTATGAGTTTGATGTATCTCAAGAAAATTTCGACTTTATGGAAAATTGGTTTGAAATACCTAGCGAAAATGAACTTATTGGTAGTGTTACTATCACCGAATAATACTAGCTTTGCCGTTCTTATTACACTATAATAACATAAGACAACCAAACCAACCATTTGAACGCAAAACACACTTTTGTCAACCTTTTTCTTAAGAGAAGTAGCAAACAAGAATGCCATATTGTATTAAGTAGATGGAATACGTACTACGAAGCTTTATCTGAAAAGCACAAAAAAACTTTTGTCGTTAGAACATTACTTTTCCTGAACACTACAGATTTTGATTCTAAAGAAGGTTTTGAACTGACCTTAGAAATGAAATTGGTAATTTCTAGTGCTTTTGTTCAAATTACATTTGGTCTAAAACAAGATGTACTGCGCATTTTCAATACCATCTTTGTTACGCCTACTTCTTACAAATATGCAAACAGAGATGTTTTTTTTAATGGTGATGTAAATACGGTTACTAAAAGGGTCAATCTTTCGTGGCCTGCCGTAGAAAAGGGTTTTATTATTACCAATGACGGTTTAAATATTGCCATTCATGAGTTTGCGCATTGCTTAATCATAGAAAATACCAAAAGATCGCGACTTTCTAAAAACATCAACCAGAACGACCTTAACCAATGGAAAGATATAGCGACTAAAAAACTGCCGCTTATTAGAGAGGGCAAGTATAAAATATTCAGGGATTATGGCGGCACCAACTTAATGGAGCTATTTGCCACTACGCTAGAAACCTTTTTTGAGCAACCTCACGAGTTTTATTCGTACGCACCTACATTTTACCGTACGACCGCCAAAGTGCTAAAACAAGATCCTCGAAATGGTAAAAACCCGAAGTAAACTACTTCTGGCAAGTCCACAACCCAAACGAAAGAGAACAATCGAATAATTTCTATGGGATCCTAGGAGTATTAAAATCTCGATTATTGTGTAAAACAATAGAAGAATTAATGCGTTGTGTTTCGTAGTACTGGATTCACCTAAATAAAACCAACAGCTACCTTATGAAAAAGTCATTCATTTTCATCGCTTCTTTCCTAATCATATTATTTTCTTGTAAAGAAACCTCAACCAATAAAACGGAACGCACTGGTGAGCCAGATGTTTACAATGTTGAAGATGACAATGCTAAAATGAACCAGGCGATGGTAGATGCCAAAAATTCTATTGAAGAGTTTAAATTTGCACTTACCAGTAAGAATACTAGTTACGAGTTTTTCACCATCAAACAAAAATTTGCTGCAAACGATGGCGCAGAACATATTTGGGTACGAGATATTCAATTAGTAGATTCAGATTTTATGGGCATTATTGCCAATGAACCTGTGTATACCGATAAAGTTCAATTAGGAGACACTATTAAAGTAAACCGAGCCAGTATTAGTGATTGGATGTATTATGACGAGGGTAAAGTTGTTGGTGGTTATACCATACGTGCCATTCGTGATGCATTATCTCCTGAAGAACAAGCTGCGTTTGACGCTGAAAACGGATTGATTTTTAAATAGTCACGTATAATTTTTTTACAATTCACGACAGTATAAATAGCTGTATTTTAACGAAATAAGACGTATATTATAGTTGATAATCAAATCAACCTATATTATATGGAAACTGTAAAAAAAACACCAAAAAGTCTCTTGTGGACCTCTTATATTCTACAAGGGGTTGTTATTATCATGCTTTTAATGGGTGCTGTAAATAATGTTTTACAGACTGAAACGGCAGTTAAAGGAGCTGTAGAAATGGGATATCCTTCAGATTATGTCATGTACTTAGGCATAATTTTATTGGTATCTACGGTACTGTATGCCATGCCCAAAACCATGTTTATTGGCGCTTTGCTTGTAACCGCATGGTTAGGTGGCGCAGTAGCAACTCATGTAATTCATAAAGACCATATGACCTTAACGATTTTTCCAGTTATTTTCGGAATTCTTGTTTGGGTAAGTGTTTTAATCAGAAATAAAAAGTTACGTGCATTGCTATAAAATTAATGACTTTTTGATTGGACAACTACCTTTGTCGTTGTAGTATGAGAAGTGTCATATTTTTAGCCTCTATTCATTACTATTTTTGTAAAAAACTACAATGCAAAAGATATCTTTCACTGAAAATCTAGAATTTAACGACCACAAAATTGTCACTAAAGTTCTTTTAGAAACATCGTTCTCTAAAGAGATTCGTATTTTATTAAAGGAAGGACAACAAATGAAAGAGCACAAAGCTCCTTTCCCTATCATAGTCCATATAATTCAAGGGACTATAGATTTTGGAGTTCAAGGTACTTTGCACAAACTAAAACAAGGAGATATCATTACTTTAGATGCCAATGTACCGCATGACCTTTTAGCACTATCCGATAGTATTGTGCGTCTTACCCTTTCTAAACAAGATGCTGCTGAACGGGTAGAAAAAGTAGTTGCTGATTCTGAAAAATAGACCATGACCCAAATTACAAATAGAGAAGATGTTAGCGTATTGGTGCATACCTTTTACGATAAAATAAGGAAGAATGAAATGTTAGGCCCTATTTTCAACGGACACATTACTGACGAACAGTGGCCTGCGCATTTAAGCAAGCTTACCGACTTTTGGGAGTCTAACCTCTTTGGTGTTCGTACGTTTAGAGGGAGTCCGTCTAAGGCACACGTAAACGTTGATAAAAACCTAAAGCATACCATTTCTCAAAACCATTTTGCACAATGGCTACAGCTTTGGTTTGAAACTATTGATGAGCTTTTTGAGGGCGAATTAGCCAATAATGCAAAAGACATGGCACGTAGAATGTCTACCGGGCAGTATATTCATATTTGGCAGAATAGACCGGAAGAATTTAAAGGTGAGTAGTTTTCAATAGGCTGTATCAGTAGGCGGTACCAGTATTCAGTATCAGTAGACAGTATCAGTGTTCAGTATCAGTATTCAGTGTTCAGTGTTCAGTTGGCAGAATTAGTATTCCATAAAATAGTACTATGTATTTAGCGTTTGGCGTGCTGCGCTTTTCGCTCAGCGCACAAAATTTTACTACCTTAGTCTAACGTATTTAATTGAACAGATTACAGTAAATCCCCATATACTCTGCCTAATGGATTATCTATCACCTACCTATTTTTACGACTATGAAAG
>JGI24519J20070_1000401_pt1 | contig 12392 bp, 11 predicted proteins | sample LinPmetageLP43_FD_20070 | JGI IMG/M metagenome (IMG submission 20070) | reverse complement strand
TTCTTCAACGATGCAAAAGGCTTCGGATTTATTACAGAAGAAGGTTCAACGGACGATCATTTCGTTCACATTTCAGGATTAGTAGATGAGATTCGCGAAGGAGACGAAGTCGAATTCGAACTAACCCAAGGAAAAATAGGATTAAACGCGGTAAACGTAACAGTTATAGATTAAGACGCTTAAACTTTAAATGTAATGCCCATCAGCAATGATGGGCATTTTTTTTGTTTATTGTTATTTGGAAGAAGAGGATGTTTTCGTGTATAGTACCAAAGTCTTTATATTTTCTATTTTACATAATATAAATTATAGTACAGATTGGTATGTTTAGATTTGAAACCAACCACATAGCTGTAGGCTATAATTACATTATGTAAAATATCCCTTAAGCTCATAGCTTTTAAGAGAATTACTAACAGGGTCATAAACTTGTTTAATTTACGTAGCTTCAATATTTGAATATAGAATAAACTTTTCAGAAAATTTCAAATTCTCAGAACCCCAGCGACAACCTCGTAGCTGTATCTATAATTTGCCGTTATGTAAAATAGCCGCTGCCAAACACTCGATTGCTTTTTAAATTCCAAAATGCTGAAAAACGCATTTTAAATTTAAGCACAATTTGCCACCGCTTGCCAACGCCATTTAAAAGCTAGCCTTTTAGGTTTGTTTAAAATTTAAGTATTCGAAGAAATATGTGCAAGATTTTTTTCTACAGCATTCTCGTCAGATTGTCGCAACAGCTTAAATTTTCTCTGCGAGCAAAATTCTTAGCCCTTGCTAACCTCACGTCTTGTTTGAAGCTTTTCTTTAGGTGTTCCTAATATTATGTAAAATAGATTTTCAACATGGTAACCAGTAAGGTGTTTATTTATCTTTTTTTCTTGATACGGCAAAGTATACTTTGAGCGAGATGATGCGGCTGCGAAACAAAAAAAATCAAGGCTTACAGATAATTTTGGAAACAATGTACGGCTCAGTCACTATATTCTAGAATGCTTTCTAACTCTTAAGACCGCTTTGAACAAATTGAAACATTATACTGGTCAACAAAGTTGTATTGCGAGCCCTCTAGAATATGGCCGCTCCCCTCGCCTATTGTTTTGCCAAAATTCTCTTAGGCCATCTCCACTTATTGTAAATACCAACATAAACTCATGCTCACACATTCTTCATTTTTCAGCCAAAATAAATTGAGTGATAGGGTCGTTAAAGTGGAGCTTCTTAAGATTTTTAGGCGGTTTTTGAATGGGAGGAATCACTATTGGATGTATTCTTGGTTTATCAATTCCGCTTTCTTTTTTGCAATCCAATGCAAATTCAATCTCTTTTTTAACCCATTTTGATTCTTTAGATGCCTTAGACCAAAAAAGAAAAAACACGTCGCAATTCTCTATTTCTTCATAAATTCTGGGTTGCCATTTCTCGGCTCCAGCCAGATTCATTACATCTAAGAAAATTTTGAACTTTTCAGTCAATAGTAGTCCTTGAACTCTAGCAAGAACCTCTTTCCGGTCCATCGCTGCGTAAGAGATAAATGCTTTTTCAAATTCGTTTAATTCATGATGAATATAACCGACATTACTCTTTGTTAAATAGGATTGGTCTCCTAAATTAATAGAATAATGAACATCACCAACCGGTAAATCTTGAATAAAAATCAATAGCGAAAAGGTTATTGATTTGATTTTTTCATCTATCTTAATTGGAGGTTTAACTTTGAAATTTTCACAAGCCTTATCACCATTCCAGGTAAATTCTTTTTTTTCTGAGTATTTAAATTCATTGGCGGTCAGAATGAGAGTGATCTTGTCCCCTCTTTCCATTCTATTAAACAGACTTTTCCGAGCTTTTTCATGCACATCAGGATTGAATTGTTTAGCCAACTTCGAAACTTTTTTTTTTTTTATTTTTCTATATAGCCATACTTGTATAATTGAATTGGCACCTTTTTCAAGTTTATCTACTGCATAAATTCCTATGTTAACATTCTTTTTCTTTGACTTATTTACGAATGTTCGTGGTATTTCAAGTTTAGTCTTACGTTCTATAAACTCAAATTCAATATCTTTTTTTGAAATATATTCTGGCATCGCGAGACTGTACATAATATTACCATCTAATTCATATCTTAATTCACTTAACTCTTCTTCAAGCCTTAAAAATTTGCTATTCAATTTTTTCTGTATTCTTGCTTTAATCTCTATTTTCGATTCTATAGCAGCAATTTTATTTTTGAATTTTTCCTTTAAATCCTCTACGGTTCTGAAAGCCTCTAGGTATGCTCTTTGTATTTTTAATTTATGGTTTAGACTGGATATTTCATTTGTAACTTTATTTACTTCATCAACATTCTCATAAAATTCATTCTCTAACCTAGACTTTTTTAATTGTTTTTGTTCATAATCTTTTTTTTGGTTTTTCTGTCGCTCATTTTCTTCATTTTCAAATTTAGAATGTGCTTCTTCCTGTTCAAATTGGAGACATTCCAGAACGTTTGCATTTAAACCCTCAAATGACGATTTTAGTATATCACTTTCACTAATATTTGCCGTCTCAATGTTGGAATTGATAATTCTTGCCTTATCAAAGTTTGCATCCTTTAGATTAGTACAAAAATCAAAAAGGCAGTTCTCTAATACGGCATTTTTAAATTTACCAAATTCTATATTTGAAGAATAAAATAGACAATTCTTTAAAGTTGCAGATTCAAAATTAACTTGAACCAAATCTGCATTTACAAAGCTTGAAGATTCAATATTAGCTCCTTCAAAAGTTGAAGCTTTCAACTTAGCAAATGAAAAATTAATATTTCTAATTTTAGAATTTTTAAAAAAGCGCAACTTAAAATTCATCTTAGAAAAATCATAATTCTCTATATTACTCTCTTTTAAACGAACACCATTCAAATCTGGAACTCTATCCGGGTTACTTTGACGCCATTTATTCCATTCTTTAGCCCCATCATGGAAAAGTTTTTTATAGTCCACTGCCTCCATTAATTTTGTTTATATGATTAATTGAATCTTCAAAAGTATTTAACTCCCATTTTGCATCAGCTTCTTTCTCAAATAGATTTTTATATTTTTCAAAATCTTCTTTCCTTTCTAATGCAAAAGAGCAAACTGACATTGTAGCATAAATCCATTTAATATCTGTTCTATTTTTATAGTTGTCCTCTTCAAAGATTTCTTTAATGATTTTGATTATTTTTTCTCTTGTTCTTTTTGCTTCAATCCTGTAGTAAATTTTTTCATCATTATTTTCTTCTATTTCCGACATAAAATCGAGGCATAGAGCATAATTTTCTCCAGTATAGTAGTCATCATTTAATTGAAATCCCTTGCGATAATATTCAATGGCTCTGTTGAGATATTCTATTTCATTATCTAACAACCACATTCTTTTGTATATAGCTCCAGTAATACCCAATGTTTCAGGGTCATTGGTATCCTCAGGTTTTAACAGTGAAATAATTTGAAGAGCATCATGTAATGAAAGCTTTTCCGAAGGCGATTTACTTTTGTAAGTAGCTAGAGCATATTGCTGAATAAAATATGGTTCATCTTTTACATTTTCATGAGCTTTTTTCCAAAGCTTTTTTGCGTCAACAAAGTCTTCTGATTTCATTTCTAACTTAGCTCTTTCAACAATTCCGAATAGATGTTCTTCTTTTTCCGCTAACTCTTTGATAATACCACTAAACTCTTTTTCAGGAATAATATGAGGCTTTGCAGACGGAATGAATTCAAATAATGGGCTATCAGTTTCTTGGTGTTTTAGAACGTTTTCTATCAAAGATTTTAATTCTTTTACACATCTAATAGCTTCTGTACTACCAATGTCCTCACCTCCATGCTTATAGTGAAATATTCTATTATGGTTTATATCAAATGGAATTTGACTATCATTACCCTTTATGATGATTGTTGAATACGGTTTTGAACCATGTCTTATTCCTAATTCATAAAGTGCATTGGGATTATAGGTTGTAATATCCGCAATAACCAATTCCGTTTGCACCAGTAAGGCATACATGCTTTTATCTATCAAACTAGAATCTTTAACTTCATCTCCTCTAATACATACTAAACCGCATTGTTCAACAGCTGGTTTGACTATATTCTGATAGGTCATATCTAAATCGTAGGTTCCCCCCAAATCAGTTTTCTTTCCAAAACCCATTATCACAAAACATGTTTTTTTCATAATATTATTTGATATGTGAATCCTTAACATCCCTAAGAGCAGCTTTTGCACCTATACGATATAAAACCTCCTTATTTTTAGATTCTGACATTTCTCTTAATGATTCGAGTTCTTTTTCATTTAACTGAAATCCTAATTCCATTAGCTCCGTTTTGTCAAGCATCACATTATATCTTAAATAATGTAAAGCAGGTTTTTCAGTTACTAAATCATTTTTCAAATCAAGAATTTCTGAATCAATTATTCTTGGAGTCGGAGAATTGGAAAGATATTGTAACATTGTTTGATTTAGATAATTGGCATCCTCCATAAATAATTCTGGCACCATTTTAGCCCATCCCAATAAACCTTTCTTAGCAATTTTATCCGGATTATATTTTTTTGTGTAGGTTCCCGTTCCAATTGAATGCAATGAAAGTTTATCTTCTCCAGTTTTCCATTTATACGGAAATTCACTCAAAGTCCCAACCAAAAATAATTGTAATGCAGGGTTGTTTGCAAGACTAACTCCTCCATCAATAAATGCCCCTACTTCGCCAAATCCAACATCAATTTTTTGGGGTATGAAATAGCTAGGAGCGGCAGCACTTGCACGTATTACTTGCCTCAAAAGCATATCTTTATTATGGTTAAAGTATTTACCTTTGGGGTGGTTAATAATTGGCCAAGTACTTAGAGTGTCAGCACGTTTGGTAACGATACATAAACCAGTTTTTATTTCAGAGCTCCCTATGGTAATTTCGCCGAACACATCTTTTAATGCCTTTTCCAAAGGGCGAAAATCGAATTCTGCTTTATACCTTTTAATTGGATTTAGTAGCCAACTCCTTTTTTTACCAAATATTTTGTCTCCTAATTCAAGATATAAGTCTTTAATATCTGAAGCCGTCATTCCAATCGCAAGCCCTGCTGCTATTATGGCTCCAGTACTAGTTCCTCCAATTAAATCATAATAATCACATAGTTTAAGTGTGGGGTTATTTTCCTTCTTACGAATTATTTCTTCAATTTTTTCAAGGAAGCCTAATGTTAATGCCCCTCTTATACCTCCTCCATCTAGTGCAAGTATTCTTTTTGGTTTTAAATTTTCCATATTAATAATTATCTAAAAGCATATTATCCATTACTTCTCTTATAGGGTTCAGGACATTCTTCCAACTAGAAATCTCTTTCCTTTCTAACAAAACCTCTCTCTCAATACCTTTTATTAAACTAATTTTTTTATTTAAATCATCAATATCTCGAATGACCTTTGCTGTTCTTAAATATTCAGGAAGGCTACCTTTTGGTATTCCTTTTAGTGTTAAAATTGCTAAGTCAGTCTTATCATATCCATAGCCAATTTCAAATGGGACCCACTTAGATTCTAAAGTAGTAAGTGAAACAATTACCAGCATATGGCTACTATTGTTTATTCCCTTACATAATGCATCTGTTACTCTTTTTGGCTGTGTTATTTGGTATTTTATTTTTAAATCTTCATCATATTCATCAAAATATATATCTAAACCAGCCCTTATTAGATAATCTGCTATTTTCTTAGCTTTTTCTTTGTCCTTTCTTTGATATGAAATAAATATACATTCGATTTTACGATTGAAAACCCTTACTGTTTCGTTAAAATTTGATTCTAATTCTTTTCTATTAATTCCTGTCATTTTAGATTGCACTAGTTAATAATTTAGAGCCCCAATCTTTTATAGGTTTCTTCGAAATAAAATCTAGGGCCATTTTCATTTGGTTTCCTGTTCTTAAACTCTTCAGGAAACTGATCCAATGCGTATTTAATAATTTTAAGTTTAAAGGGAATATAAACAACATATTTATCTCTCAATATCGGTGGTACTCTTTCATTGTCCTGCTTCCTTAAGTCATTTAGGTTTACCCCTATTATGGGTAAATCAAGTGATTGGGCTACTTCAATTTCCCATCTTACAAATCGATGTAAATTTTTGGTGCTATCCCCTACTATAACAATTACCTGCTTTGCAGTCTTGAATCTCTCTCTTAACTTACTTTTTATATAGTTTTCATCCACTGCTCTATTCGTAAGTCGAAATACGTCATGAGCGTCATGAAAATCAAAATCAATATGACGATTTACCTTCCACCCTTTCATATATTTATACGCCCAAATATCTTGCTCACCGTCAAATATTATATATGTTTTATTTCTATAACCCATTAAATTTATCTTTTAAGTGTGAATTAGTCAAAGTAATACTAAATTCAAGTTTCGAACTAATTGGCTATGCTTTTCAAGATCTAAATAAACAATTTTGTTTGTCTATAATCACTCCAGTTTATTGGATCACCATGGATTCCTAAACGATAATTTTGATCAAGCCAATTTAGAAAATCTCCACCTACGATTTTATCTATACTAGGACCAGCATACCCTCTAGGATTATTGCCACATATACCCTTAAATTCATCAGGTATTTCAAAATGATTTTCTCCGAAATAAAAAAAGTTAGTAGATACTAAAATATATTTACCACTTAAATCTTTTTTTAAATGCGCTTGATTAATACTCCCATCAGCATTACTATGTAGAGATTGTAACTGCCCCCATTCACTTTTACCACTTTTTAAATAGTAAATATTATCACCATGTATTTTTTTCAAGCTGCCATTATTTGAAGGTTTTTTGTATTGAAACCTTTTATCTCCCCAGTATTCTTCAAAAGTAATTTTTTCGTTTACCTGCATGGCATAAATTAAATGAAATTCATTCTTTAAGACTTTACTACCAATTCCAAATATCCAGTCTCCTAATTGAAGGTTATTATTTATTCTCAATCTTGGCATACAATTAGCCAAAGTACAATACGCTCCAAATGGATTTGGTGCAAAACCATAATCATGATCTAAACGATATGAATAGTATTTTGCGCTCATTTACTAACAGTTTACAGTTGAACGAACATATGAAGGACCTTTCTTTGATCCGTCAGGATTAACTGATTCAGAATGTCCATTTTCTATCGCATCTATTATGTTATCCATTCTCCAATTAACCATGCCATCAGCATATTTCTGAAGATTCCTTGGTATTGGTGTATCTTTTCCGCATCCATGTTTGTAAATTCCTATTATCGGTTTACCTTTCTCCTGAGCTTTTTTAATTTCCCAATCTACCCATTCTCTAGTGTGGGTTTTTTCTCCCACCAAACATATAAAGGTGCCTGCCCAATGGATTCTTAACCTCAATAACCTTCTTATTAGTTCCTTGTTTTTTAACTGGTTAGGCTTTGTACTGTCAACTGAGCTATTTTTTAAAATGTAACCTTTCTCCTTCAACATGGATTTTAATCGCTGAACATATTCATCATCTTTTCCGTGATGGCTTATAAATACATTTTTCTGCTTATTCATTTTTTTGAATTTTAGAATTAATTTCCCATTTTGGAGGGTACCAATATTCAATATTATTATTTTTGGGCTTGAAGATTTGTTTGATTCTAGAACGTCCTGAAATTCCAGATATATTAGGATGTGCCACTCTTGCGTATTTATCCACCTCACAAAATAAATTTTGGCAGTCTATAAGCTGTAATGGCCTGCTCCATAGATTCTTAAAATTTAAATTGTGTTTTTCAAATTCTAGATTTTGTCTTTCCGTCACATATTTTATAATTTCAATTTCATCATAATCACCTAAATCTGTAAAACACTTTCTGATTCCATCATAAGCTCCGGGACCAGGGAAAACGAAATCCATTTCATTAAAATTCACCACCTCACTATAATTGATGTCAATTGCATATTGATAGGCTAAAAAATTTCCTATAGTTGGATATTGTTTCAGAATCATAAAAAGATTTTCTAGACTTGTAGAGTCAGAAACTTTTTCTGCAAAACCATCTTCAAACATGTACTCTATCAACTTTAAATGATTTCGATGTTTTTTTGAAAATCCAAATCTACTTCGACCAGAAGTCATTATATATGCACCTGAATATATTGCAACACCATTGCTCATCAATGATGTTAACACTTCATCATAATTCTCAAAATTATATTCTTCATATGAGATAATGCCCATGCGATTTAGGAGTAGTTCCCATGTTTCAATTTTGTTAAATGTTTTAAATAGTAAAATCCTAAAGAGTACTTCTTTAGGTTCTTGACTATAATTATATATTACATTTTTGATTAAATATTGGCTTGCTCGGTCTGAAGCTCTATAAGCATTTGTGAACTTATGCTTTGCTAAAATTTTATCATTTGTCCAATGGACCTCATTATTAATTCTATTAAAGAATATATTTTGTCTTTCAACCGCAAAACTCCAATAAGTCTTATAGACTTCTGATTCTTTAGGCAGGGATTTTTTTATTAATATTTTCAATTTAGATTATAGATTATTTAGTCTTTTTAATAAAATTTATTTCTTTCCTATGTAAGTTAGCATTCTATTCTTCTTACTTACAAGTACTCTACCACCATTATTTTCAATTAAAATATTAAATACTTTATACGAATTCAAAATTGTTACTTCCCATTGTCTAGCAGTACAATCCTTTACCTCTAAATCCTTCACAAGTCGCTTAACTAGCTTCAAAAGTCCAGTATCAATATTATTACTGTATTTCAATAATTTATTATCTTTAGATTCACTATATATTAATAGGGATATTAATTCTTCTATAATTTGTGCGCGAGCACCATCTTCGTTAATATCTATTTCTGGATTACTTTTTCTCTTTCGTTTTAGAAGCTTTCTTAATACGGGGGACCATCCTAAATTAGCTAAATAACCAAAATGAAAAATATCATGAAACCTATAGCCGTCATCTTCATAATTGTTGTCTGTTAATGGGTCTCCTATTGTTTCACCCGTATCTTTGTTAATTATCCTCACCAATTGTCTTCCTTCATCCATAAATGAAATGAATTCGATTTCAAATTCCTGAGGTAATGATTCTGTATTATCAAAATTCTTGTCATAATTAGTAAACTCAGTTTCGTCTTTCTCAGAAAAACGATCCGAAATTTTTTTTATGTTTTCTTCTGCAATTTCACTTAAATCTATTTTATTTTGAGATGCAATTACAGCTAAATACCATAGCACATCACCTAATTCCTCCTTTAATCTATTTTCAAAGTTTACATAAGATTCACCATCTCTTAATTTTTTCTTTAGTTCACTTATAACTGATCCTGCTTCTCCAATTATACCTAAATATGGAATTACAATATTTGCAGTTTTATCTGCATTATATTTTTGCAATGTCAATTTTGCTTTGTTTTGATATTCGTTAAATTCCATAGATTTATATACAATAGTATCTTTAAACTAAACTAGCTTTCGTTATTAGAAGTACTAATTCAATAAAAATTAATTAGTATGCTTAATAAAAAATTGGGGGAGGTTTAAATATACAAAAATTTAACAGGAAACTATTTACGGGATTCCGTAATAAATTGAAAATTAGAAAGAATAATCCCATTCCATACACATTGCCACTTTGCTCGTATCGTCGCTTGGGCAAAGAGTATTCCATTGCCTTTTGGGAAGAAAGTTTTTAGTAAGAAAAAAATCAAAGAAGATTGTAAAAACTTTCGCTTTTACCCAAGCAAAGTTACATAACGCGGAACATTATAGTACAAATATAGTAGTTTAGTGGATAGCGCATTTCCGCGCTATTTTACATAGTTACGTTATAAGGCCCGCAGGAGAATTATAACAAAGTAATTATGTAAAAACGAAACTACGGTAAGTTCAACTATATTCTAATTGAGGCAGCCGCTTCATCTCGCCGCCAAATAATATCAGCCACTGGCTAATTTTATTTGTCACGGGTTATGTAAAATTGCCGCACGGCCAACAGCTCGATTGCTTTTTTAAAATAAACGCTAAATGGCGTTCATTTTAAAACACAATTTTCCAACGCTTGGCCAGCGCCAAAAAAAGCAAAACTTTTAGATTCTTTTAGAATATGAGATTTATGAGAAACTATGTGCCAATAAATTTTTCAGAGAATTTTCGGTAGCTTGCCGCAAGAGTACAAAATTTTAGAAATAAAAATTTCTGTACACTTGCTACCTCTATCCTTTGTTTCCACAATTATTGGATTTCCGACCAGCACGGTGAAATTAGATAGGACAGTGAGAATGCATATAACGATCAACTACATTACTAACAATGCACTAGTTGTTATTAAAAGTCCAGCTGTAATCCGCAACTAGTTCATTGAGCTTTATTATCGTTGTAGGGTCAATATCTGCTAACCCAGGAGTATTTTGATAATCAATATATCCGTTCATGGTCGAATTTAAAATCGCATGGTCATAGATTTGTGAAAGTATAATATCTAGCTCTGCAGCACTAAATTGATTCGCCCCTATATGAGCAACAAAAACTTTAGAATTAGATACCAAATTCAGCTCGCTTAGCATATTATTTTCAACCGTCAGGTATTCAAGTTTTGTATTGCTAGACAGGTTTAGAGTACTTAGTAGGTTGTCATCAATATATAAACCATTTAAATTCAAATTAGTTGATAAATCGATACTTGTGATTTGGTTTAGAAACAAATCGATCCGTCTTAATTCTGGGTTATTGGAAACATCCACACTCGTAATTTGATTACCACCAGCAATAATCTCAAGGAGATTCGGGTTTTGGGAAATATTTATAGCTGTTAGGGCATTATAGTTTAAATTAACAAGGTGTAGGTCTATGTTATTGGAAAGGTCTATCGAATTCAATTGATTTTCCCACGCATTCAATACGAGCAGCTTGCTATTATTGGATACGTCGAGGTTCGATAGTTGATTTGCTGTGACATTTAGGTTTTCTAAATTTAAATTTGAAGATACATCAATACTAGTTAAAGCATTATCATCCACAAAGACTTCTTTCAAATTTGGGTTGTTAGTAAGATCAATACTCGACAATGCATTTCTGCGTAAAGACAAGTTTTCTAAAATCGTATTCTTTGAGATATTGATATCGGTCAATTTACCCGTATAAATGCTCAAGTCCTTCAATAAGATTAATTTGCTCACATCAATACTTAATACGTTGGTTTGATATTGATAGGTTTCGTTTGGAATTTCCCCAATGAAACTTAAGGTTTCAATAGCAGCAACAGGTCCACTTACGTTTATTGTAAATTCACCGTTTTGAGCATATGTATGCGATATCTCGTTTTCGATTCCAGACCCGTTAATAGTGGATACGTATTCTTCTACAGTACCATCCCCCCAATCTACTAAATAGATGGACCCAGTGATTGATTCTAATTTTAATGTCTTTGTTGTAAGTAACTCAGAATCATCGACAACCATACTAAAGAAATCAGAATTTTTAGGGAATGTTAAACTTAATCCTGTATACCCAAAATCAATGGACGTATAACCCGCCGTATTGATGTTTTCAGTAACAGTTTCCCTCGTTTCATCGGAAGTTACTACAAAATCAAAGGGTAATGGTTTAGTCGTGAATTGGGCTAAGACGGAACCTTCTTTTGGGGCAATTAATATTACAACATCATTTGCATCGGTAACAATGAATTCTGTTACTGTATAAGTGCTAGCCTCTAAAGTAATTTCATTAGTTATATAACTGTCACCATCTTTTACCAAAACAACTTTTTCTCTCGTAAGAATAGAATTTCCACTAGCATCATTTATACTCATAAGAACAAATGCGGGGTCTAGTTTTTTTTGGTTTCCAACGGATTGGTTTTTTGCAGTTAAATCCTTATCCTCGATTCGAAATATTTGTTTACCATTTAATGCTATATTCGGTTCATCTACTAACGTTGGTCCATCGTCTGAAGAACAAGAAATTATAAAAACGGACAACAAAAGAATATATAGTATTTTTTTCATGATGTACGAGACTTAGAATTGTAAATTACTAAACTTTAACGTAAAACTAATAAGCAAAGTATTAGGCTTATATACAATCTGAGATTCCCATTCCACACACATTGCCCTCCCTCCTCTCGTCGGTCAGTTAATTAGTGTTCCATTACCCTTTCAGAAGAACTATTTAGAAGAAAAATTTAAAGAAGTTGTAGTGCCAAATACTTTGCTTTTGCTAAGCAAAGTTACATAACGCGGCACATTATAGAACAAATATGTCTATTGCGTAAAACGGCGTATACTTGCATTTTACATAATTGCAGATAAAGTGACACGACAGTGTTCTATATCGTCAGCCATTA
>JGI24519J20070_1000395_pt1 | contig 12490 bp, 8 predicted proteins | sample LinPmetageLP43_FD_20070 | JGI IMG/M metagenome (IMG submission 20070) | reverse complement strand
TCCACTGACGGTGCATGGCACAGGCGGCCAGACGCGGGCGTTTATCAATATTCAGGATACGGTTCGCTGTGTCGAGCTTGCTGTCAATAATCCGCCGGAAGCCGGCAGTCCGGTCAAGATCCTTAATCAGGTTGCGGAAACGTTGCGGGTCAAGGAACTGGCGCAGCTTGTTTCGTCGCTCACTGGCGCTGAAATCGCGTACGTGGCCAACCCGCGCAAGGAAGCGGAAGAAAATGATCTGAATGTCAGCAACAGACATTTGCGTGCTTTGGGCCTCGATCCCATATTGCTGGCCGCCGGCCTGCTCGACGATACGATAGAGATATCGTCGCGTTACAAAGACCGGATCAACCTTGCCAAAATTCCTGCCCGCACAGCCTGGAATGCAGACCGGTCCAGTGCGTTGGACAATCAAAACCACGTTGATATCGAAGACCAAGGGCGCCAGCCACAAGAACAAAAGCAAAATCAGCAAGCCGCGTAACAATAGAACGAAAAGAAGAATGAAATGAGATTAATCGGCGTAGGATTGCTGGCTTTTGTACTGGCGGGCGTTCTGATCTTGCTGGGGCAGGGCGGCGCGTTTAAATCCGGCTGGACCAAGCTGAGTGGTGGCGAACAGCAGCAATTCTCCAACTACGAAGGCGCGTCCGGTCTCGGGTCTGACACCAGCGGAACCAGCGTTTTTACGACGGGGCAAGACTCTGACACGCCGCTTATTCTCAGCGGACTGCCATCCTATACCGGGCTGGTTTTCCACCTACCGACCGATGCCCGTCCGCTAAACGGGAGGTATGAACTGCTTTATTCGAGCCGGGTCGCCGAAGGCGTCGAAGGTGTTCTGCGAGTGTCGATTAACGGGGTCAAGCGCGCCGATATTCTATTGAATCAGGTCAAAGGTGAACAGAAAGCCCAGATCGAACTGACCGCCAGCGAGCTGTCATCGGGTGCGCTTGATGTTGGTTTGAGTTTGCAGGGCCGTGGGGAGATCGCCCAATGCTCACCCAATGATTCTATCGCGGCTGTTGTCGAGATCAAGCCGGAGAGCGGATTGCGGCTTGAGCTTGCCAAAGCGGTTGAAACGACAAGCGACCGGCTCTCTCTTTGGGGTGGACGGGTTCCGGTTTCATGGAATAAACGCAAAGGCAATGAAGACGCATTGGTGACATTGGTGCACGGTGCCCGGCTGGTGCAGAAAGGATATTTGCTGCATTTCGGTCCAAATGGTCTCGACAGTGCCGCCCTGACAAAACTCTCTGGCGAAGCGAAGCCTTATAGTGACGTTTTTATCCAACCGGCCTATCCAATCCCGTTTACCGGCAAGAATATCAATCGAGGTATGCGAAAATTCGATCGGCAGACCAGCTGGCGCTATCATTATAGTGTCACGGATTTGCCGAACCAGATATTGCCATCCGCGTTGGATATGCGCCTGGTGGTGGGGCCAGCGGGTAGTGACGCGCGCTATGACGTCACCGTATCTCTTAATGACCATATGTTGTTATCACGGCGCCTGTCGCCTCAGACGGAGCGTTTCAGCCAGTCGATAGCGCTTCCCGCTGCGCTCCACCAAGCCGATAACAAGGTAGAAATATCTCTGGCGTCGGGCGATGGCAACCACAATCGCTGCGGTACGGATAGGCAATCGATAGCCGAGTTGCTGCCGGAAACCGTGTTAAAAGGCGGAGGCCAAAGAGCGTCCGACAGTCTCTCTTTGTTGCGCACGAAATTATCCGCTGTTGATACGGTCGCGCTACTCGGCGAGATAGATACCGCAGTCGACGCTCAGGCCGTTGCACAATTGCTGGGTCAACTCGATCCTCGCGGATTATCCTTTGTAGCAGGCCGGACAGCTGCAAAAATCCGCATCGTCAGCGGCGATATTGTTGCCGCGATCGCCAAAGAAGGCGTGCAACCCAATGACTGGATTGTTTACAGAGCATTGGATCGCGATGGCGGAGTCGTTGCTAGACCTGTCGGTGAAATTGTGACGCTGCCCAGTTCGGCTGTCGCTTTGCTTGTTTCCATATCGGGAAATGATGGAGTTCCTGGTCCGGCAGGGAATGATGGTTGACCATTCCACTAACCAGTGATTCCAGGCGAGAGGCGCAATATGGATCGGTCGACAGTCGCCCGCTGGGATTGGCTGCTTCGGTATCTCCTCTGCGCGTGCCGGCGATGCTGCTGACTTTTTGCCTGCTGGCGTTGCTTCAGCTATGGGCATTCGGAACGGGCCAGCTTGATTGGCTTTTTCCCCAGCGGGATTACATATTTGTGCCTTATACGGGTCAGCATTCCATCGCTATCCGTACCTATATCGTTTCCTTTTACATCGCATTTGCGTGTTTTGGCAGTGGTTCAGCCATTGCTCGGCTGCTTTTCGCCTTTGATCTTGTGCTGCGGTTTCTGTTGATCTGTTGCTTGCTTGACCTTTTGAACACGATCTTTCTGTCATTGGTTGGCGATCCTTATTCCCTGGCAGTCGTGCAGATCATTGCCGGGTTGATTGGCTTCGCCTTATTCTCGTTGATGCTGCTGGAACGTGGCTCGATGCCTGAAAAAGTGGGCATGGATATCGGCGAGCATAATAACCTCCGTCCGGTATTGCGTCTGGCATCGACCGCAGTGATTGCGGCGGCCCTCTCTGGCTTCGTCGGTTATTCCGACTTTGCCGTGGTGGAAGGTTTGCGGGATATCACGTTGCTGGGCGGCATTGGCCCGGGCGTTCTTCTGTTTCTGCCGATGCTTTTTCTCCAGCTCTACCTGATCAGCCTGATCGAACGGCGACTGGACGCAAAAGATGATTTTCGGTCGCCCGTCAGTATCATCGTGCCAGCCTTTAACGAGCGCTATATTATTGCAGAAACCATCCGTCATATTGACAAAGCCGCCCAACATTATGGTGAGATTGTCGAACTCATCATTCTGGACAACGGCTCGACCGACGATACCGAAACGATTGCTCGACAGGCGATCGCCGAAGCTACCGCATTGCAGGGCCGGATCATTCACGTCGCGCAAAGCGGCAAGGCCCATGCTCTCAATCGCGGCATCGCGGAAGCCACTCACCCGATCACGATACGCATCGATGCCGATACGCTTATCACACCGGATAATATTACCCTGGCCGTACAGAATTTCTCCGACGAAGAAATAGGTGTGGTCGGCGGCATACCCCTGCCACCGGGAGGGGCGATTTTTGACCGTGCCCGGCTGGTTGAAGTGTTGGTGAAACATGGCTATTATTCGCCGGCGCTCAGCGCTTTGTGGGGTCTTGTCGGAGTGCCCGGCATGTTCGCTGTCTATCGGACCGGACCTTTGAAAAGCGTCGGCGAATTCGCATCGGGAATGAACGGCGAAGATACCGATATGTCGTTGCGGATCGGCGAAATGGGTTATCGTGCGATTGTCGACCATCGGGTGCGCTATGTTTCAGAAGTACCCACCAGCTTCTCCCATTTGCGGGAGCAGCGTTTGCGTTGGTTCCGCTCTGTCTATCATGTCTCTTCACGCTGTCAGGACATCATCACATCCTCCTCGATGACTATTTGCGGGAAGCTCGTGCTACCCTATATGCTGCTGAATTCGGCCCGCCGTGCGATGATGGTGCCGATCCTGCTGTTCGGCATATTCCAGTTCTTTACCGATACCGACCCGACCAGTCCGCTGGTCTGGCAGGCTATAGCTGCCGTCCTGATCGGCGCTCCAATGCTGGTGGCCGTCGCCGCAATCTTAATCAACGGCAGGCCCGATGCGCTTTTGGGGTTGCCAGAATATATTTTGTTCCGGGCAATGCGCGCTTGGTTCACCCTTGAATCCGTTTTGACCATCCCGATCAACCGCACGGCCAAATCCTTCCGCAAACCTTCTCTCTCGACATAAAGCGACGCAAGCCCATGAAAATACAGTTTCTGTTAATGACCCTGGCCATTGGAGCCAATGCAAGCAGTGCAGCTATGGCAAAAGACAGTGAGTTTTTTGCCACAGCAGAACTGTCGGCAGGACGAGATGTTGTGCCGGCTGATATCATCGAAAACGGGATCGATCAGGATCGCATTGCCAGTGTCGTCGAGAGTGAGATCCGGCTGGGCTATGATTTGGGACCGTTGCTCCTCGACTTTGGTGCCGAAATTGCTGTCTATCCCGAAGACAGCCGGTTCAATCGCTATGCATTTGGGCCGGGACTCCGCGCCGACTTTCCACTGGGTGCGAATGAGGCAACAAAATTGCGACTGGGCGCCGAATATCAATATGTTCTGGGTGAAGACGGACGGGTGTTTGACCGCCCGCGGGCTGAGGCGCAGTTGATTCACCGCCACTCGAAAGAACATACGACCACTGGACGGTTGCGCTATGGCTTTCGCAACCAGTCCGAGGATCGGTTCACCGGCTTCGATCAATCCGAGTGGCTGGCCGAATTGCGCCACAACTGGCGTCCGGACGGTGGGCCGACTTCGTTCAATATCTCGTTGCTTGGATTGAAACATAACGCGGAAGACAATCGCTTCAGCTATACCGGCTATGGCTTTCGACTGGTCGGTAGTACAGCGCTGGCCGACAAACTGACGGGTCTCGCCCGCTTATCTGTTGTGCAGCGGGATTACGAAGATAATTTTTCGTCCCTTTATCCGGTGAACCGGTCCGATACGCATATACGGGCAACCGCAGGCCTCGATTATCAGGCATGGGATCAGATCTCGATATTTACCGAAGCCGGCTATGTCAGCAACACATCAAACATCCCGGTGCGCGATTTTGACGGATTTGTCGGCCGTCTCGGTCTGCGTTTCTCTCTCGAAAGGAGATAGTCCGAGCTCCGCCGTCAGCCTTTGGATAGATCTCGTGAACATTCGAAGCCTTTCTGCGTTCAGAGAAATTGCGTTACAGATAATGTTCCGGGCTTGGTGAAGATGGGCTCCTGCAAGCAGCCGTTCATTCGCAAATGCCCGCATGCTCCGAGCTTGCTGTCTGAGTTTGCCAATCGCGATGGCAAATGCCATGACAGGCTATGCGGTTACGACAGATTGAAATATTTTATCACGTGTATCGAGAGGGATCGATCAGCAGCGCGGCGCGCGAATTGCATGTGTCGCAGCCTTCGGTAAGCAAAGTGCTGCGCTATGCGGAAGACCAACTGGGCTTTGCGCTGTTCAGGCGGGAAAAGGGCCGCTTGTTCGCGACTCCCGCTGCCGACGAGCTATTCGTGGAAATCGAAGATATCTACAACCGGATCAGTGCTTTTGACCGGACCACGCAGAATATCAGAAAGCGTAAAGGCGGGCATATTCGTTTTGGCGTTTTGCCTTCGCTCAGTCTCGATCTGTTGCCCGAATGTATAGCAGCCATGCGTCTGGCCGATCCTGAAATGAGCTTTGAAGTCACAACCCTGCACTCCAGCGAAATGAATCTGGCCTTGCTGGAAAAGCGATGTGATATCTGTATCGGTTTCGGCAATGAAGCCGACGAGCGGCTCGCCAGTCAGCAACTTGGCGATGCACAATTGTTGCTGGTCGCACCCTCCGGTTATGAGGGCATTCCCAAAGGAAAGGTTGATCTCGGCTTTCTGCATCAGGCCGACTTCATCGGTCTTCAGGATAGTGGTCCGGCTGGACTATTATTATCCAAATCCATGGCTGATCGTGAAATTGTGCCCCATGAAGTGGTAACAGCGCATACCTATCATATCGCGCTGTCGCTGGTCGGCAAGGGGGTCGGCATATCAGTCGTCGACCAGTACACAGCGGCCAGTTCCTGGGTGGATGATCTCACCAAGCATCATTTTGTCGATCCCCTGGTGCTTCCGGTCTGCGCGCTAAGCCACAAGGATAGCCAGCAGCCCGAACTGATAGAACGCTGTCTGGCCACGCTCTCAGACGTTATCAACCAGATGTCTTCTCACGGAAATTGAACAGCCTGCAGTAAGAGCCAACGATATCGGCGATGACTAAGGCATAGCCTTGGTCTATAACTTTGGTTCCAAAATGTCGGGTTCCCGGCGTTGCTAATGCAGTTGCGTTTATGCAACAACAATGCGGGGCAACTGGAAAAATCAGTAATCCGCATAAAATTAAAATCGGCCGGGGTCGCCGAAACAGGGAGGCAGAAATGTCAAAATCGAGAACACGGATCTGTGCTTTAATGTGCACAACAGCTTTAATGGCAGCCGGGACGGGTAATGCATTCGCGCAAGATGTAGCGGCGCAAGATGCGTCGGCGCAGGATGCTGCAATCGGTGATAATGTTATCGTGGTCACCGGCTCGCAGATCAAGGGCGCGAAAATTGACGATATCCTCCCGGTAACGGTGCTTGACGAGGAGGCAATTGAAGCCACTGGCGCGGATTCAGGCGACGATCTTTTCCGGGCAATCCCGCAAGCTGGCACGGTGGAGTTCAATGACCAGAGCAGCCAGTCGAACAGCCCGAATGCGGCGCGCGGCGACATTGCATCAATCAATTTACGCGGATTGGGCACGGGCAACACGCTGCTTCTGATCAATGGTCGCCGGATGGTTCTGAATCCGGGTTTCCAGACAGAGCTTTTTGTTCCGGTCGTTTCTTCGGACACGAACGAGATTGCACCCGGTGCGGTCCGGCGCCTGGAGGTTCTGCGGGATGGTGCTTCTGCGCTTTATGGCGCTGATGCCGTTGCCGGTGTGGTAAACACGATATTGAAGGACAATCTGGACGGCGGATTCTTGCGCGCCAACTATGCTGCATCCATGGGCACGAGTCTGTTCAATTCGAGCATTCGCGGTGGCTATGGTTTTGATTTCAACGAGGGCCGCAGCAACCTCACGCTTTATGGTTATTATTATCATGAGAATGGCGCTCCGACGTCGATGCGTGACTATTCTGCAAGCAGCGATCTTCGGCCGTTTGTTGAGGGCACGGATTTTGAGGGCGATTCCAACTTTCACAACAGAACTTCGGACACACCCTGGGCGACGTTTGACATTCAGGGATCGGGCGCGACGTCGAGCAATATCTGGGCAGTGCGCGATGACGATTTTCATATCCAACCCTGCAGCTTTTTGTCGGCCGGAGACACGCGATCTGTGAATCTCGGTGGCGGCCTGTGTGCCGATAATGGATCGAGCGTGGATTCCGACCTTCGCTATGATTCCAATACCGATCGCAGCCTATATTCGGAAAAGGATCGCTACAATGTGTCCGCGCTCTTCAATCATGAGTTGAGTGATGCTGTAGAATTTTACGCAGAAGGATCCTTTTACCGGTCCAAGTCAACGCGCGTTCGGGAGCAAAGCGGTCCGCTGTCTGCCGTGCCGCTGGGTGTTCTGTCATCGGCTTATTATAACCCTCTGGGCGCGACGACCTTGCTCGACGGGTCTACCAATCCCAATCGGCTGGATGGCCTGGGTTCCGGGGTCAGCGATTCCGGGCGCGACCTCTTGCTCGAAAATTACCGCGTAATCGATGCTGGACCGCGCAATATCACGGTGACAAAAAACACCTATCGTGTGGTCGCAGGCTTGAAAGGTGATTTGTGGGGCTGGGATTTTGATACCGGCTTTCTCTACTCGCAAGCCAATACAACCGATCTGGCCCGCAACCGGATTTCCAGCAGCCTGCTGCAAGCTGCAATCAACCGCAATGATGCAACAGCGTATAACCCGTTCAATGGCGGCTGCCTCGACAATGTGAATATTGGCGATTGTACACCGAGCAACGACCAGGTTCTGGAAGATATTTCGATCGACGTGTTCCGCAAGGGCGAAACGACATTGGCCCTCGCTGATTTCAAGGTGTCAAAATCCGATCTTTTCATGTTGCCAGGCGGTGATGTCGGGCTCGCCGGTGGCGTGGAGTTTCGTCGGGAAACGTTTCTCGATGATCGGGATTCCAGGCTGGACGGAACCATCACTTTTACCAACGCTGTTAACGGTGCCACCAACGATAGTGACGTTGTAGGCAGTAGCCCGACACCGGATACCAGTGGCAATCGCGAAGTCTATTCCGCCTTTGTCGAGACATTCGTACCGTTGATATCGGAGGACATGGAGATTCCTCTAATCCATTCGTTGAACCTGCAATTGGCCGGACGTTTTGAAAGTTTCTCGGATACCAGCAGTACCTTCGTTCCCAGAGCCGCCGCGTCATGGACACCGTTTTCCGGTGTAATTCTGCGCGGTGCGTGGTCGCGAGGATTTCGGGCGCCAAACCTGATCCAGGTCAATGATACCGGGACGACCCGTTCCAACTCCGAACGGCCTGCTGTTGAATGTGTTGCCGAGCTCATCAAGGGCATCGAAACGGATGCGGGAGATTGCGGCACCCGATCGGTTGTCGACTATCGAACGGGCAATGATCTTGACCCGGAAAAAAGCCAGAGCATCAATTTTGGCGTCGTCGTTTCTCCAGGTTTCATTCCGGGACTGACGCTGACGGCTGACTATTGGCGCGTCAAGCAGACCGGCATTGTCGGGATTTTTGGCGCTCAAAATGCCTTGTATCTGGATTTGGTGGAGCGTCTGCAAGGCAGGAGCAATCCCAATGTTGTCCGCGCCGATCCAGATGCAGATCAGCTCGATCTGTACGCCGGAACCGGTATCCTGCCGGCCGGTGATGTCATCGAGATTTTGAACCCCTATCGAAATCTGGACTCCCGGGTAAGCAAAGGCTTCGATTTTGGCCTTTTCTATACCGTTCCGGATTTTGGCATCGGGAGATTCAAGCTTACCCTGAATGCCGCGCGCCTGAAGAGTATTTTTCAAACGCCCGGCGCGGACGGACTTCCTCTGTTGACGGACCTACCCGATCTGCTGGCTGCGATACCGCAAGTTTCGGCAGGCAGCATTGCAACGTTGCGGCCCGAAGGCTTTGGTGAGCAGCTCGAACTGGATGGTCGACCGAAATGGCGGCTTAGCGGATCGGTGAACTGGCGATCCGGTCCGGTCGCAGTCAACCTGTTCGGCCGGTATGTCGGGAAGATATTTGATGTCGGTGCAGTTCAAAATGATACCGGCGCATTTTACCGGGTGGATGACTGGTTCACCATGAATGCCTCAATCAGCTACACTATCAACAATGACACCGGACTGGACGGAACGCGTATAAAATTCGGCTTTAACAATATCTTCAATGCTGAGCCACCGTTGTCGGACGAGCTTTTTGGTTTCGACGGTGCATTGCACAGCGCAAGGGGACGTCAGTTCCGGTTCGAGATCCAGAAGAAATTCTGATCGATGTATAAAGTAGCTGGAATTTTGTCCTTTCGTTTCATTCGTACCGATCTGAAGGCGATTTCGATGGGAATGGTGGCACTTGCTTTCGCCGCTTTTCTGCCGGCTCCCGCGCAAGCTGCGGGAGCCGGCGACAATATCCGTTGTGAAGCGGAAAATGTCACGCTGGATACGGCTTTCCCGACCGGCAATGTGGCGTCCTGCAAGCCATCGGGATCGAAACGGATTGATGTTACGCTGGCACCCGAAGACAAGCCGCCGATCAATTGTAGCGCCTGGTATGCGTTTCGTCTGACGCCTCGTACGCCTGGCAAGATCACACTGATTTTGAACTACGAAGCCTGCGGACATCGCTATTGGCCAAAGACCAGTTCGGACGGGGTGAACTGGAACTATCTGCCGAAGAAATTTGTCAAAGTCGAAGAGGTCGACGGCCTGAAACGGGCGCGGATTACCGTCAAACTCAAGAATGTTCCGCTATTTGTCTCCGCACAAGAAATTTTGCCGCCTTCGGTCTATAATGCCTGGCTCGGCCAGACGGCGAAATCTCCCGCTGCCAAAAGCTGGCTGCTCGGTAAATCTGCAGAAGGTCGTGATATTCCCGCACTTACCGTTCGGAAAGACGGTATGCAGCCGCTTGAACAGGTGGTCTTGATCGGCAGGCAGCATCCGCCCGAAGTGACGGGCGCGCTGGCGATGTTACCTTTTGTAGAAACGCTGCTGGCCGACACGCCCCTTGCAAAACGCTATCGTGAAAGATTTGAAACTGTTGTTGTTCCTATGCTTAATCCCGATGGCGTCGTGCGCGGCCATTGGCGCCACAGTACCGGACACATCGACCTCAATCGCGACTGGGGTCCGTTTACGCAACCGGAAACAAGGCTGATGAAAGATTTGCTGGATAGTATCGAAGCAGATCCGCACAAGAATTTGCGCCTGTTTGTCGATTTTCATTCCACCAAACATGATGTTTTTTATACCATCCCGGATAGCTACCAGACAACACCTCCACTTTTCCTGAAAAACTGGCTGGGCTTGCTGGAGCAACGTTTGCCGGGTTATCAGATTGATCGGGATGCCGGTCACAACCTGGGGCAGCCGAATTCTAAAAACTATGTTCACAAAACATATGGTGTACCAACCATGACCTATGAAATGGGCGACGAAACGGATCGCCAGATGGTGCGCAAAATTGCCAAGGCGGCTGCAACCACAATGATGGAAACGCTTCTGGAAACGGAAGCGCCTTGATGAAGGGCCGCAAAATTCTCGCGCAATCGCTCGCTTCATTTGCATTGTTGATGCTTGCTGGCTGCGAGACCTATTCTGAAGAGCCGACCGATATTGCGACAGATTATCTGATTGAAAATGGTCTGGTTTACGACGGCAGCGGGACTGCGCCCCGGATCGCTGACATTGCCCTACGGTCTGACCGGATCGTGTTCATCGGCGATGCGGCCGAAGGGCAATTTGCCGATGCAACAGTGATCGACGCGGCGGGCCTGATCGTGGCACCCGGGTTTATCGATCCACACACCCATGCGGACAAGCAACTGGCCTCCGGCGATCCACAGGAACGCCAGAACAAGGCATATGCGTTTCAGGGAGTCACGACCGTTCTGGTCGGAAATGACGGTTATGGCAGAACTGAAATATCGAAAATGGCGGCACAAGTACGGCAGCAGCCTATCGGAAGCAACGTCGCCTATCTGGCCGGGTTCGGATATATCCGCCAAACCGTGATTGGTGAGGATGATCGCGCTCCAACGGAAACGGAATCATCGCGGATGAAAGACATGATGACCCAGGCGATGTGCGAGGGCGCGTTCGGCCTGTCTGCCGGGCTCTACTATACACCGCAAAATTTTGCCCGAACCGCAGAAGTTATCGAACTGGCCAAAATCTCTGGTCAGCAGGGTGGCTATTATGACACGCATTTACGTGATGAAAGCAGCTATAATATCGGGTTGACCGGGGCGGTCAACGAGGCGATCGAAATTGGCGCGCAATCCGGTGCGGCGCTGCACATCTCCCATATCAAGGCGCTGGGGCCGACCGTGTGGGGCCAGAGCGACGAGATAATCTCGCTTGTCAACGCGGCGCGAGAAAAGGGCCAAAAGATCACTGCCGATCAATATCCCTGGGCCGCCTCGGGTACGCGCATCAGCAATGCACTTGTTCCGAGATGGGCGCTGGACGGAGGCCTGTCAGGCCTGCGCGCGCGTCTGGGCGATGTAGCCACGCTCAACCGGATCAAAGGCGAAATGGCGGACAATCTCGAGCGACGCGGAGGAGCGGATAAATTGCTAATCACCGGCGCATTGGGCGATGCCGACATAGAAATAGGTCGAACGCTGGCTGATCATGCCGTTCAGCAGAGGAGCGATCCACTGGACGTCGCCGTCGATATATTGAAGACCGGTGATGCGCGTGTTGCCTCGTTCAACATGAGCACGGATGATATCTTAGCATTTGCCGAACAGGAATGGGTCGTAACAGGGTCGGACGGCAGTACGGGGCATCCGCGCAAATATGCGAGTTTTCCCAAGGCCTATCGGGACCTCGTGGTGGACGGGAAATTAATGTCCCTCTCCCGGTTCATTCGCCGGAGCAGCGGGCAGACGGCCGACATTGTCGGCCTGAAAGATCGCGGCTATCTCAAGGTCGGGATGGCGGCAGATATTATCGTGTTTGATTCGGAATCATTTGCACCGAGGGCGACTTACGAACAGCCGCGGCTGTTATCGACCGGCGTGCGCTATTTGTTTGTCAACGGCCAACCTGTGATATCCGGTGGACAATCAACCGGAGTTTTGCCCGGAAGACCTCTGCTTAAGGAAACTCGATGTTGAAATTCTGGTTCAAAATCCCGCTGTGGCAGCGTGTCGTCGGGGCGCTTGTGCTGGGCATAGCCGTGGGGTTGTTCTGGGGGCCGGGGGCTGAGAGCATCAAATGGATCGGCGATCTTTTCATCCGGGCGATCAAGATGCTGATTGTGCCGCTGATTTTTTTCTCGCTCGTATCCGGTATCGCAGCATTGGGAGATTTGAGAAAGCTCGGTAATGTCGGTGGCAAGGCGCTGCTGCTCTTTGTCACCACCGCGATAATTTCGGTTTCGCTCGGCCTTACCATGGGTACGATATTCCAGCCCGGTATAGGGCTGGACATAAGCCTGCCGGTTGGCGTCGATATTCCTCAGCCCGCTGCCACCTCGCCAACAGACATGATTCTGGCGCTGATCCCGGAAAATCCGGTAATGTCGATGGCGGAGGGGCAAATATTGCCGCTC
>JGI24519J20070_1000390_pt1 | contig 12544 bp, 12 predicted proteins | sample LinPmetageLP43_FD_20070 | JGI IMG/M metagenome (IMG submission 20070) | reverse complement strand
CGCTCAACTTCTAGCTTAGCATAAAAAAAGCCCCTTGAAGAGGCTTATATCGATAGTAATTATTTCTAATTATAGGCTTGTGCAACGGTTACCATTGTTGTGTGCAGTTATTTTTTTAGTTCAATTAGTAACATATCACATTTGTCGTTCAGATAATTCAATTTTGGAACTAGTTAGATTGAAGTCGGTTCATTAAGCCAATCTTGTGGTTATCCCCAAAATTTTGATTTGCTATTCAAATAGTCAGGAAGCTCTTTTAATTCAGCGTCTATGGACTTTTTAAGAGCAATATTCCAAAGTTTTGCCAAATCCAAATTTGTTTCGTATCCATTGTTGTCAATGAAGTTTCTAGTTTCAATTGATGCTAATTGAATTGAAGCTAGAGCATCAGACAATCTTTCTCTTTTCTCTTGTGGAGTCTGCTCTTTTTTAAATTCCGAAATAAGCTCTTTTATTGAAATTTTAACTGTCTCTACAAGAACAATTTTTCCTATGAAATCTGCTGGCATATTATTCGATAGTTACTTGGGACTTTGTAACCCAAAATAGCTTAATATCTAGTTTTTTTAAAGCTGGATAAATTGTATCAATTACTCTTCTTTGTTCCTCATTGTCTGGTAAAGCAATTCCAACTTTAGTCCTTTTACCTGCAGGTTCACTAGAAATCACTTTCATTGTCGCCAAAAGAGCAACTCCAATGTGAGATTTTACTTGATTCCGATTAAAAGGCAATCCGTAGCGTTTGGAAGTTTTAGAAGCACTAGTTTCGCCTTTTGCTTCTATAAACAGTTTTTCGGATTGTGATTCCGCAATTAGGTCAATTCCTTGTTGATTAGTTGTCAAACATTGTTCGATTTTATAATCTCTTGATTCAAGAAATTCAACTACTTTTTCAACTATGTCATTTTCTGTTAGCATTCTGTTTTATACACTTTGTTAGCACCAGTATTTTAATTCCGTTTTTGGTGTTTTTTTATACTCAGTTTTGTCTGTATTGAAATAATAACGACTGTAAAACTTCCGTCCAAATTCATTTTCATATTCCAATAGTAACATAAGGTCTTTAAATTCAGATGGTCTTTTTGGAAAATGACTTTCTCTATCTTTATGTTTAGTCTCAACTACCTTACTGAATATAAAAGGAATCGTTTCTTCCTCGTGAGCTTTAAGCGCTTTATTTGGGTTAATGTTTTTCTTAAAATTCAAATAGTTTGATTTTTTTCGTTGGCACATTTTAATATTGAAAGCATTGACTTCTGAATTATTTCTAACTGTCAAGTCGAATTTCCATTCAAATTCATATATACTAATTCCTTCTGGCGTATTTACGGGAATTCCAACAGGGTTTTTTGAAGAATATCTAATAAACCTCTGTGAACTTGTTAATCCTTTATTGGGCTCTATCTCAACCACTAATCTTGGTCTTTTATAAAAGTATCTGTAAATTTTTGGTAAGGCAAAATATGCCAAACCTAAAATCAATGCTACTATAGCTATTATTGCTCCTTTTTCCATTTAATTCAGGTGTTTATTTCTTATAAATCAGGTCTAAAAAGTCATCTTCGATAAATTTTAAATTTCTCATATTTTGATTGGTTATCAACTTCGAAGTTGCAATAATTATCATTTGAGCTACAATAACCTTTATTTCCCAATAAATGTCTTGGGCAAGTTTTTCTTTACCTCCAATCTTTATTTTATCGTAAAGGTCATAAGACCTTTCTCCGTGTGCAATATCATTGCGTATTCTAAACCCTGTATCTAAAATTTCTTTCAGTCTTTTGGCTTCGTTTTTAGTAGTAGCCAAATTTAAGATACAAGTCATTTTTATAAAATCAGAAGATGTGTTTTTATTAAATAATCCTTCCAATGCAAACAACAAGTCAAGTAAATTATCCATTGATATTTGATGACTTTCAACTGCTGTTAAATATCTTTTTATTGTCCATAAATTAAAATGCCACTTAGTTGCTAAACCATTTAAATTTCCAATAAGGTTTTTTAATTTGTCTTTTTCTATTAAAACTTCGTGCATAAATGAACTACTTGCTTTTAAAATCGCATATTTTCTTTTTCCTGAACTAATTTGAAAAAAACCATCATTTATGGGATTGTCGTCTCTAATAATTATTGAGGTTGTAGGAAAAGATAAATGCAAACCTGCTAGAAAGAAAAATTTTAGCTCTTTTAAAACTGCAAAATGTCTTTGATAGGCGTTTAGAAAATCTTTATTCCAGTTTGGTATATAGCCATCAAAGTCTTTTTTTACTGGAATGGTTTTAAGCGGTGATTTATACTCTACTTCGATTATTGAAAATCCTATATTATGAGACCAATTCTTGAAATTTTCAACTTTTAAATATTCGGGTAATTTTCCACAATGTTTTTCAATTAATTCTGGTATTCGATTTTCATTAACCATTCCTGAAATGAAGCGAGGATATATAATTATTGATGCTCGCTTTATGTCATTAACATCGGTATTCTTAAGTCCACCAGTAAATCCATATTCAAATTTTCTATTCCAAACTTCGTTTGAAAGAATTAGGTTTAAATTATTCGTTAAGTCAATTGTAATCGGTTCCGTTGAATGTCGACTATCAGTATGGTAGCAAGGTAAAATCCATCTTGAAATTGTACTCATAGTTTTTTGGTCATATTTGTGCTAACGTTCATATAAACTAACTAGGGTTAGGGTACGTTTATTTATTGTTTTGGTAGATAAAGCATACCTAGCGAATATACTATTTAAGAATAAACCTACAATTATCATCTCAGATTCCATTACGGAAAACCATAATCGCTATAAAATCTATGGAGGTATTTGGTATTCATAGAACTCAGAATAGAATTGCTCTAAAAATAACGAACCGACCACGTAGTCGGTTTTTTACTTGTAGCATGTGTTTACAATTGTGGATAGTAACGACAGCACTCGTAATTGTATCGATAAAATGCAAAGAGTACTAGGTTTAGAGGGTTTTTTGGGCACCTAACAAACTGGGTGGTTTGTTTTTTGTTGGCTTAATCAAGCTGTTTTAGAACAAACTTTGCTGTTTATACGGACTCTCATGGTTTAATAACCACTGTTTTCTGTGTAAGCCTCCGGCATAGCCCGTAAGAGAACCATCAAGACCAATAACGCGGTGACATGGTACCACAATCCATAACGGATTTCTGGCATTTGCAGAAGCGGCAGCTCTGGTGGCATTAGGATCTCCTAAAGATTTTGCCAGTTCTAAATATGATGTAGATTTCCCGTACGGGATGTTTTGCAACTCGACCCAAACCTTCTTTTGAAATGTTGTTCCTTCAGGGTTTAGTTTTAAATCGAAGTTGGTTCTTATCCCTTCAAAATATTCGTTTAATTGATAAACGGCATCTTCTAAAGATTCAGGAATAACATCGGTAAGAGGTTCGTCGGAATTCAGTACGGTTATAGAGGTAAGTCCGTCAGCATCGCCAATAATTTTGGCAACTCCTAAAGGTGTATTTATATAAGCAATATCCTCTTCCATGGTATTCTTGAAGTTTATTCGTCTGGCGAAGTAGGCTTTTCGATCACTCCGGTTGCCTGAGCGCGTTTTTCCCAGTTTTTACGGGCAAGACTCTGCAAATCGGCAATATTGTCGCTCTCATCCATTATTTCAAGCCCAAGAAGCGTTTCTATAACATCTTCCATAGTTACAATTCCACTAACAGAACCATATTCATCAACAACCAACGCAATAGCTTCACGTTTTTCAATGAATATTTCAAATAGGGTAGGTATTGGCGTACTTCTTCGCGTTACCAGAATTTCGCGCTTAATATCTTTCAACGGAATTTCCCCATTCTGATTGATCATTTCTTCTAGAACATTATCCTTCAAAACAAAACCGGTAATATTATCAATGTTTTCAGTATAAACAGGAATTCTAGAAAATCGCAATTTGGGGTTATCATTAAAGAAATTTGCAATCGTTTTTTCGTCAGATGCTACTTTCATAACCGCTCTTGGCGTCATAATATCTTTCACCAGAACTTCATCGAACTTTAGTAAGTTTTTAATGATGGTAGATTCAGATTTTTCAAAAACACCTTCTTCATGTGCCATATCTGTCATGGCATGAAAATCTTCTCTACTTAAAACACTACCATGGTGTTGGCCACCACCTACCATTTTGGTAAAAAGGCGTAATAACCATAACAAGCCAGTATATTTTAAGCCCAAAACCATAATGTTCAGAGCTTTTGTAGAGAAATTAGCAAGTTGTTTCCAGTATGTTGCTCCAATAGTTTTAGGTATAATTTCAGACGCTACCAAAATAAGAATGGTCATAATGGTAGAAACTACCCCAACCATTAGATCCTCTGTAAAGGATATACCCAGTATTGTTTTGGTTTCGCTACCGTATAATTCGGCATATGCCACTTTTGCCTGTACACCAACTAAAATTGCGCCAACAGTATGGGCAATAGTATTTATGGTTAAAATAGCAATTAAGGGTTGGTCTACATCTTTTTTAAGTGCCTCTAAGGTTTTGGCATAAGAATGGCCTTCTTTCATTTTTACATTTATGAAAGTAGGGGTAATACTCAATAATACTGCTTCTAATATAGAACACAGAAAAGAGAAGAAAATAGAAATAAACGCGTAAAATAGTAGTAAGCCCATAGGGTTGTTTTATAAATCGAAGATATTAATAAATATACTAAGGTTTGTGCTGTTTTGATTTATCAAATGCCTGATAAAAAATTTGTTGTATTGCTGGTCTAATATTTAAGTCGTAAATATTACGATTTTCTCTAGTTGGATACACTCTATTAGAAAGAAATATATAAATCAATTGATTCTCTGGATCTGCCCAAACAAAGGTGCCTGTAAAACCACTGTGACCAAAACTTGTTGCACTAACTTCTGGAGCGGGATAAGCATTTGCCAATGTAAATTGATCATTATTTAAATAAGGCTTATCGAAACCTAAACCTCTTCTATTGTCATTTTCTGGATATTGAACTTGTATAAATTCCTCGATGGTTTTTTTTGAGATGTATTGCTTTCCTGCATACAACCCTTTTTGCGCGAACATTTGCATGATAATAGCCAGGTCATTTGCCGTACCAAAAAGACCTGCATTACCAGAAACTCCTCCTAATAATGATGAATTTTCATCATGAACCCAACCTTGTGTTAGGGCATGTCTGAAAATAGTATCTTCTTCTGTAGGGACAATTTTATTCGTGAAATCTTTAGTACTTGGTAAAAATCCAAAAGTTTTCATACCAAGTGGTTTGTAAAATTCTCGGTCCATATATTCTGCATAGGGCATACCCTTGATTTGAGAAATTAACTCGGGAAATATTAGAAATGATAAGCCAGAATATTTGTATTTTTTATCTGTTGAAACTTCAGAACGATTTATGATTCTGTACATTTTTCTATGGAATCTATTTTTTACGTAGATGCCTTCAAATGCTTGGTTTTTGAATTTATTATTCGATTTCTTACGAACAAATCTTTTTTTAAACCGACCGTTATTTTTTATGGTTTCACTGAGAAAAACAATGTAAGGTTGCAAGCCAGCCTGATGTGCTAAAATCTCGCGAAGCGTAATATTTACTTTGTCTTTCTGTCTTTTCCAAGGTTTCCAGTAGGTACTAAAAGGAACATCTAAATCTAGCTTGCCTTCATCAACCAATTTCATAATTGCAGGCAGCGGACCTAAAATTTTGGTGACAGATGCCAGATCATAAATATCATTTAATGCAACTGGTTGAATACTATCATAAGTGTGAAAACCATAAGTATTATGAAAAATAATATTACCCTCTTTTGCAACTAAAATTTGAGCACCTGGAAAGGCTTTATTTTTTATACCATTTGTTATGATGCTATCTACTTCTTTATAAATCTCCACAGAATCAAGTGTATATTTAGCCATGTTGGATTCCTGTAAACTGGAACCAATAGGTAGAAATAGCTGATTATTCTTTTCTTCTTGTGCCACAAGAATAAGACTGAATAAACCAAATAGTATAAAAAATATTTTATTCATTAAGTATATATAAACTTTATCCTAGAAGCTTAACGGCATCTTTAGCAAAGTAGCTTGCTATAATATTTGCTCCCGCTCGTTTAATAGCTGTTAATTGTTCCATCATTACAGCATCATGATCTAACCATCCTTTTTCGGCAGCAGCTTTTACCATGGCATATTCACCAGAAACTTGATAAACGGCAACAGGTACATCTACTTCATTTTTAATTTCACGTACAATATCTAAATAGCAAAGTCCTGGTTTTACCATAACGATATCTGCACCTTCTTCAATATCCATTTGAGTTTCTCGAATAGCTTCAAATCTATTCGCGTAATCCATCTGATATGTTTTTTTATCCTTAGGTACATTTTTAATATCTACCGGCGCAGAATCTAGAGCATCTCTAAAAGGACCATAAAAAGCACTGGCATATTTAGCGCTATATGCCATAATACCGGTGTTTAAATATCCTTCATCTTCCAAAGCTTCACGAATGCTGAGTATTCTACCATCCATCATATCGCTTGGGGCAACAAAATCTGCACCAGCTTTGGCGTGAGATACGCTCATTTCCGCTAGAACTTCAACACTTTCATCGTTTAAAATCTGTCCGTCTGCAACAATACCGTCATGACCATAAGAAGAATAGGGGTCTAAGGCAACATCGGTCATCACCAACATTTCAGGACACGCATTTTTAACCGTTTTAATAGCCAATTGCATTAACCCGTTTTCATTCAATGCTTCAGAACCGCTGTTGTCTTTTAAATTATCTGGAACTTTTACAAAGAGTAAAACAGAACGTAAACCCATTTTCCAAAGTTCCTTTTACTTCTTTCGTTAAGTTGTCTAGACTCAAGCGGTAGTAATTGGGCATTGAGGCGATTTCCTCTTTAATACCTTTACCTTCAACTACGAAAAGCGGGACTAAAAAATCACTTGGCGAAATTATAGTTTCTCTTACCAAACTACGTATAGCTTCTGAACTTCTAAGTCTTCTATTTCTAATAAGTGGGTACATAATTCTATTTTTTTCAATATTTATTCAGATTCCTTACTTTTTCTGATAATGCTTTTTAACCGTTCTTTTCTAAGCGCAGCTTCTTTTTTCAATTTGTTCTTCTTCCTATCCATTAGCTTGGCATGCTTTGCTTTGTTCACTGTATTTTTAGCCTTGCCTTTTTTTGCCATATCCGAACATTTATATTCAATCTCTTTCTTGCTTATAGTAAGTAAAATCTATGGTTTACTTAACCAAAGCATATATATCTTGAAGTTCTACAAAAATAGGGGAATTTGAATAATAGCTACAGCCGTTGTCACTTATTTTTATGAGGTAGTCGCTAAATGATTCCTATAAGAGAAGCCTATTAAAGCAGTTTACTTTCAATTTAAATGACTTTTACGATTTGAATAAGAATAATTACCGCTATTTTGTAAGTGAAGTAATATGAAATAAGTAAAATTCTTATTCGCTGGTGTAACTTTTTGATAATTTTAAACACATATTAGATATCTAGATACTAACCTTGAAAACCAATTAAATTATGCTTTCAATTACCAATTTAAACAAAACCTATCCTAACGGAACAAAAGCCTTAAATAATGTCAACTTAGAAATAGGCACCGGTATGTTTGGACTACTTGGACCAAACGGAGCTGGTAAATCATCTTTAATGAGAACTATTGCTACGTTACAACAAGCAGATAGTGGTGATATTAAATTTAACGATATTAACGTTTTTACCGAGCCAGATGAACTTAGAAAAGTATTGGGTTACTTACCTCAAGATTTTGGAATATACCCAAAAGTTTCTGCCGAGATGATGTTAAATCATATTGCGAAAATAAAAGGGATACAGAGTAAAACAGATCGTAAAGCATATGTTGCCGATTTATTGAACAAGGTAAATCTGTACAAATTTCGCAAACGTAACCTCGGCGATTATTCGGGTGGTATGAGACAGCGTTTTGGCATTGCCCAAGCCTTAATTGGGAATCCTAAATTAATTATTGTAGATGAGCCGACAGCCGGTCTTGATCCATTAGAACGTAACCGTTTTCATAATTTATTAAGTGAACTTGGCGAAGATGCCGTAGTAATATTATCAACACATATTGTTGATGATGTAATTAACTTATGTACGAATATGGCTGTTTTTAATGAGGGTAGTGTAGTGGTGCAAGGGCATCCGTTAGAACTCTCTAATACATTAAATAACAAAGTATTTCGTAAAAATATTGCTAAGGAAGAAGTTGAAATATACCAGTCAGAATATAATGTGTTATCTACTTATTTACGTAGTGGAAACCTATATATAAATGTATATGCAGAAGGCGTGCCAGGTGAAGGGTTTGAAGAAGTTGCCAATAATTTAGAAGACTTCTATTTCTATAGTATTAACCAACCTCAAACTGTTTAATATGAAAGAAATATTCTTATTTGAGCTAAAGTATAGGCTCAGACGACCGGTCACTTATATCTACATATTTATTATGTTTCTAATACCCTGCTTACTTGGTGTATTTGATGAATCTGTAACTGCAGAATTCACGAATAGTCCGAATAATATAACTGGTGTTTTTGGAGTGTTAAGTGTATTTGCATTGTTCTTTTATGCCGCGATTATGGGTGTACCTGTGTATAGAGATGAAGAACATAAAACAGCCCAGACCTATTTCACTTTTCCTATTTCTGAAAAGAACTATATATTGGGTCGTTTTTGGGGTAGTTTTACTATCGTCACTATTATGAACATTGCCGCTATGCTTGGGGCAATGTTTGGTTATGTATTAGGTGCATTATTAGATAGGCCCGATTATGGTACGTATATCGATTTTAATTTTTGGTCTTACTTTTTTCCGTTTTTATACCTATTAGTTTTTAACTCCTTTTTTATAGGCAGTCTTTTCTTCTGTCTGATGACGTTTTTTAAAAGAATGCCAATCTTATATTTAGGAGGTATTTTAATATTTATTGGTACATCGGTATCGGGGCAATTACTATCTAGTTTAGATACAGAATGGCTTAGTATTTATGTTGATCCTTTTGGGCAATCTGCTTATAGTTTTTTAACAAAATACTGGTCTGTAGACGAGTTAAACACTACCCAATTGGCTTTAACAGGTAAGTTTATGCTAAATCGTTTACTATGGTTGTCTTTAGGTATTTTGATATTTGTATTTACTCTTTTTAAATTTTCATATAAAGGGTTTTTATCCTCTAAGAAAAAGAAGAATGTAAAAGAAGATAATGATCTAATAGCAACTACAGAAACAATTAGTGTTGTTCAAGAATTTAGTGAAAAAGCGCAAAGACAAAATCTATGGTCTTTAAGTAAAATAGAATTTTTATCTATCGTTAAAGAACCTGTATTTCTTGTGTTAATCATAATAGGGGTTATAGTAGCAGGATTTATAACCTATCAAAATAATCAATATAATGGTACGCCGTCATTACCGCTTACTAGGTTTATGGTTGCCTATGTTTCTGGTGGGATAGCTTTATTTTCCACAATTATTCTAATTATTTATTCTGGTGAAGCAGTGCATCGTACAAGAAGTAATAAGACTTTTGAATTTTATGATGCGCTACCGGTAAGTAATACTACACTATATCTTTCAAAGATTATTTCACTTATTGGTGTTGCCGTTTTGTTGACATTAATTAACATACTGGTTGGTATTATGTATCAGACAGGTAATGGTTATTTTAATTATGAATTGGGTATGTATCTTACCTATAATTTTACGACTCTTTTTCCTTTGTATGTTTCTACATTGTTATTGGCATTTTTTATTCATGTACTGGTAAACAATAAGTTTTTAGGTCATTTTATTGTGATTATAATTTATGTAGGTATACCTATTTTGGTGGGTTTAGTGTTAAAAATAAATAACCCACTTTTAGCTTTTGGAGAAACAACACCCGGTTTTATAAGTGATTTAAATGGATTCGGACATTACTTAACTGGTCAATTTTGGTTGAACTTATATTGGGTTCTTTTTACAGGTACATTGGCTGCTATTGGTAGTGTATTCTGGAGTAGAGGGTTTTATTCTTCAGCGAAAGAGCGCTTAAAATTAGCTAAAAGTAGATTTAAGGGTAAAACAGTTGCCTATACTTTATTCTTCTTATTCGCTTTTATTTCTGTAGGTGCTTATAGCTTTTATAATATAAAAGTTCTGAACCATATGGAAGATAGCGATTCTAGTGAGAAGCTTTCTGCTGATGCTGAAAAGGCATATGGTAAGTATATAGATAAGCCCCATATTCAAGTAATCGATTTAAAAGCTGAAATAGATATTTATACAGATACACGTGGTGTAGATGCAAAGGGAGTGTTTACAGTTATTAATCCTTCAGAAGTGCCAATTGACACGGTTTTAATGGAAATTATGTTTCCTACTTATGATACTAAGATTACAAAGGTGGTTTATAATGACCAAGAGTTAAAACCGTTTTTAAGCGATTCATTGTATCGTTTGTTCATTTACAAACTACCAGAATCTTTACAGCCGAAAGACACTGCTAATTTGGTTATTGAAACTAAGGCAAGAACACATGGGTTTGCTATGGATAGGGAAACTGCAGTGTTGAATAATGGTTCTTTCTTTAATGATGCTATTTTTCCAAGCTTTCATTATGATATTGCTTTAACAGAGAATGGTGCTCGTGAAAAATACGGTTTAGAGAAATTAGACTTTCTTTTTCCGCCAAGAACAGATAGCATTGCTTTGAAAAAGAATTTATTTAATGAGGATAGCAATTATATGGATTTTGAAGCAACAATTAGCACATCAAAAGGTCAAACAGCTGTTGCGCCAGGTGTATTAGTTGAGACATGGGATCATGAAGATAGAAGCTATTTTAATTACAAAATGGAAGATAAATCTGATTACTTCTTCAATTTTGTTTCTGCAACTTATGATATTGAAAAAGATGTTTGGATTGCACCTAGTGGAAAGAAAGTTGCTATTGAAGTGTATCACTCTCCGAAACACAAGAAAAACTTAGCTTCATTTATAAAAGGGGTTAAAGTTTCGTTAGATTATAATTCTAAAAACTTTTATGAATATCCATATTCAGTAATCAGGATAATTGAGTTTCCGGCGCACACGACATTTGCACAATCTTTTGCGACAACGATACCTTACTCAGAAGATTTTGGCTTCGTAGCAGATTTTTCTAACGAAGGAGATTTTAATTATGCTTTCAGGGTAACAGCTCATGAAATTGCACACCAATGGTGGGGTCATATCGTTACGCCAAGTAAAACAAGAGGAGCAAATATTATTTCTGAAACTTTAGCAGAGTATGTTTCATTAATGGCTTTAAAGCATGAATATGGTGAAAATGGTATAAAAGGATTTTTAAAGCCTTCTTTAGATACCTATTTGTCTAGAAGATCATTCAGTTTTAAGCCAGAACGTTCGTTAATGGATGTTGAAACTGGTCAGCACATTTGGTACCAAAAAGGATCCATGATTATGTATGATTTGCAAGATGTCATTGGTGAAGATGTTATAAATGCGGGACTTAAAACATTCTTGAATGAATATAAGTATTTTGAAAAGGGAGTATATGCCACTTCTGAAGATTTCTACAAAGCTATTTATAATGTTACTCCAGATTCCTTAAAATATAAGGTTGACGATGGTTTCAAAGAGATTGTTCTTTATGAAAATCGTGTGATGGATGCTAAAACCAAAAAGCTAGATAATGGCAAATGGGAAACTACATTCACGGTGAATTCTAAGAAAATTTATTATGATGATACGGGTAAAGAGAAATTGATTGATGATAAGAAGAACTTAGTAGATGTAGGTCTCTTTGGAGAAGATATTACCGGTGACGATGGTGTTACTATCAAGAACCCATTTTACTTCGAAATAAAGTGGCTTTCTGCGGGTGACAATACATTTACTATCATTACTGATGAAAAACCATTAAAAGCGGGTATAGACCCGTACAATAAATTAATTGATCGTAATTCTGATGATAATTTAGAAACGGTCGAAGAGTAATTTTTTCAATTTAGTTAGGTATAAACCTGTTCGTTAATGGCAATTGTCATAAAACGGACAGGTTTTTACTTTTTTATTGTACTATTTTCGTCGTTTTCATGTTTAATAGAAGTATCAAATCAACCATGTTGTATTGCAAAAATTAAGTGATAATCTAAAGTTCAAATATACCTGGCGAAACTACCAGCAGAAGTTTTTAGATGGTTTTCAAGAGCATATAAAAGACGGACATTTACATGTTATTGCACCACCTGGTTCGGGGAAAACTATACTAGGTTTAGAAATTTTAAAACGGATAGGAAAACCTACCTTGGTTTTATCACCAACGTTGACCATTAGAAATCAATGGCGAAGTAGGTTGTTGGAGTTTTTTACAGTTAATGACAATTTTGATAGCTACTCATTAGACATAAAATCTCCTGAACTAATTACTTTTTCAACATATCAATCCTTATTTGCACTTTCTAAATCTTTCGGTGAAAATGGTAAAGAG
>JGI24519J20070_1000377_pt1 | contig 12784 bp, 12 predicted proteins | sample LinPmetageLP43_FD_20070 | JGI IMG/M metagenome (IMG submission 20070) | reverse complement strand
AGATTCAGTTCTAAGACCAATGTTTACAGAACTAGAAAATGTAAACATTAAAAATTTTATTACCATGGGGCAAATATGTGTTGCCAAAAGCCATAGAAAGATGGGTATTTTTCGCGGACTTTATAATGCTATGAAAATTGCCTCTTACCCTAAATATGACGCTATCATCACAGAAGTTGATGCTACTAATACTCGTTCTTTAGGAGCTCATTACGCCGTAGGGTTCAAAAAAATATGTACATATAATAGTTTAGGACAAGATTGGGAATTGATCTCTTTGAAAACATTTTAAAAATATAATTATTGTTTATCGATAATTTTTATATTTTTGTTATCGTTAAACAATAATTATATTACCATGAGAATATTTGGTCCAAAATCTCTTTCAGCCTTCTTCTATTATATTTTTAGAAGTGCCTCAATTCTACTCTTGGCTTTTCTAGCTTATATGGAATTTGCTTTTATTACCGATAGATTTACGGTCAAAAATGGTAGATTTGATATGAAAATTCCTTTGATAGGAAGTACTATAGAAGCTGATTATCAGTTTAGCGACATTCTAACCATTACCCTTACTTTAATTTTTGGAATTCTACTTCTCTATTTACTTTCTAACATTTTCAAAGCCCTTAAAAAAACAGTTATATTTAATAAAGGTATTATCAAAAATTTAAAACTCTTAACCATCCTAAATTTAATTGTTGGTCCTATTCTATACTTTCTTATTCATTATCCTATAATGCATAAGACGGAATTTAGAAATGTTCACAACCTTATATTATTGGTCATCTTTGGAATGATTTCTTTGTTTATTACCTACGTCTTTCAAAAAGGATATACCGTACAATCTGAAAACGACCTAACTATATAACTATGAGCATAGTCGTAAATCTAGACCATGTATTATCAGAAAGGAACTTAAAAAGTAAAGAGTTAGCAGAAATGATCGGCATTACAGAAGCTAATCTTTCCATACTTAAATCAGGAAAAGCCAAAGCTATACGCTTCTCTACTTTAGAAGCCATTTGTAAGGCATTAGATTGTCAACCAGCTGATATTTTAGCTTACAAAAAGGAATAAAAAAAAAGGCTATACATTACAGTATAGCCTTCTTATATTTATAATAAATTGAGTTAATCTGCTAACACAATAACCTTATTATTCTTCAACTCAATAGTACCGCTAGAAATTTGTAATACTGTATTACCTTCTGCATCTTTAGTAAACTTAGATGCATACTCTTTTTCTAAAGATATATTACCTGAAATCTTGACTTTACCCTCTTGTAATAATGATACAATTGGCGCGTGATCCTTCAACATTTGAAACTCTCCATTAATACCAGGCACCGTTACCGAAGTAACTTCTCCTGCAAATAATGTAGCTTCTGGTGATACAATTTCTAAATACATATTTTTTTCAGTATTCAGTATTCAGTGTTCGGTATTAAGTTATAAAACTGACACCGTAAACTGTTTACTAGTTTTAAGCTTCAGACAACATTTTCTCACCTGCTTCGATAGCCTCTTCAATAGTACCTTTAAGGTTAAAAGCAGATTCTGGTAAGTGATCTAATTCACCATCCATAATCATATTAAAGCCTTTAATTGTTTCTTTAATATCAACTAAAACTCCTTTAAGACCTGTAAACTGCTCTGCCACGTGAAAAGGCTGAGATAAGAAACGCTGTACACGTCTTGCTCTACCTACCGCAGACTTATCTTCTTCAGATAATTCTTCCATACCTAAGATGGCAATAATATCTTGAAGCTCTTTATATCGTTGCAAAAGCTCTTTAACTCTTTGTGCACAAGCATAATGCTCTTTACCAAGAATATCAGCAGTTAAAATTCTTGATGTAGAATCTAATGGATCAACTGCAGGATAAATACCAAGCTCAGCAATCTTACGAGACAATACCGTTGTTGCATCTAAGTGAGCAAACGTTGTTGCCGGTGCTGGATCCGTTAAATCATCCGCTGGTACGTATACCGCCTGTACAGAAGTAATAGAACCTCTTTTTGTAGATGTAATACGTTCTTGCATAGCACCCATTTCTGTTGCTAATGTTGGTTGATAACCTACCGCTGACGGCATACGACCTAATAAAGCCGATACCTCAGAACCTGCTTGTGTAAAACGGAAAATATTATCAACAAAGAAAAGTACATCTTTACCTTGACCTTCCCCTGCACCATCACGGAAATACTCTGCAATTGTTAAACCAGAAAGTGCAACTCTAGCACGTGCTCCTGGTGGTTCGTTCATTTGACCAAAAACGAAAGTCGCTTTTGAACCTTTCATTGCAGCTTTATCAACTTTGGTTAAATCCCATCCGCCTTCTTCCATAGAGTGCATGAAATCATCACCGTATTTTATAATACCAGATTCTAACATCTCACGAAGCAAATCATTTCCTTCACGAGTTCTTTCACCAACACCTGCGAATACAGAAAGACCACCATGACCTTTGGCGATGTTATTAATCAATTCTTGAATCAATACAGTTTTACCTACACCTGCTCCACCAAACAAACCAATTTTACCACCTTTTGCATAAGGCTCAATCAAATCGATTACCTTAATACCTGTAAATAAAACTTCAGTAGAAGTAGATAAATCTTCAAATTTTGGCGCTTCTCTGTGTATAGGAAGACCATCTTTACCAGATTTAGGTAAATTACCTAAACCATCGATAGCATCACCTATTACATTGAACAAACGACCATATACATCATCACCTACTGGCATTTGAATCGCACTACCTGTAGCAACTACATCAACCCCTCTACTAAGACCATCGGTAGAATCCATAGAAATTGTTCTAACCGTATTCTCGCCTACATGAGATTGTACTTCCAATACTAAAATAGACTTATCCTTATTAACAATTTCTAAGGAATCATAGATTCTAGGAAGATCTGCACCTGATTGAAATTCTACATCAACTACGGGTCCAATGATTTGCGAAACTTTACCTGTAACTTTTGACATTACTTATATGTTTATTTATTACGTTTAATAATATCTGAAAAATGCTCTCATTTTCAGGCTGCAAAGATATAGTTTTCAATTTTAAAGAAAAATTGTTTTTTTTCTTTTTTACAAAAGTAAAAAGGCGCCTATTAAGCACCTTTTAAATCTTACTATTTTATATACAATTATTGTAGTGTTGCCGGGTAGTTTGTAGGGTAATCACCTACATTCAATAAATTACCAGAGGCTTCAAAATTTGAACCGTATGTAGCATCAATTGCTTTCATAAATTCATTTGCCAACAATGCATACCCTCTAGCAGTAGGGTGTATACCATCTAAAGAGAAGGCACTACCTGTTAGATGTTAAAGTGAAATCTCCACTTGTAATACCACCATTTGCCAATTGATTCAATAATGTATTTGTATCAACTAAAGCTAAACCTGCCTGATTGGCTGTAGCTGCAATTATTTGATTAAAAGCTTCTGTAGCCGCAGCTATTTCTGCTTGCTCACTAGGAATTAAAACCCATTTATCTTCTAAAGGAAGTGAAATACCTTCTACCGAAAATTGACCTGCCAATGTTTGAGGCAATCCCGCTTCCATTAAAGCACCAACCGATTCTACATTTACCGTACCAATGATAGCTGAACTAGGTAATACAAATAAGTCATCTGCTGTTGCCTCTCTTGTTTGTCCATAAGTATTACCCAACAACACTGCAACTAAGGGAGCTGCTTCAGCAGGTAACCCGAAAGACTGTACAAAAGCCGGAAATGTTGGACTTGCACTTAAAACTCCTGCTATCTGAGCAGAAAGATCAGTTAATGTTTCATCTCTTATAACCACTTCACTTGCCGCTGTTGTAGAAAATTCTATGGAACGTTCTGGCACACCTAAGAAAGCATACACTTGATTCAGTTGTCCAAAAATTCCATTTAAAGTCGCTATTTGATTTCCAAAATCTGGGTTAGTAGGATCTAAAGGATTATGAGGTACCGTTGTAAAATGAGGTACATCAGTAACATTTGGAATATTCGCAACTACTCCTTGTGCTCCTCCTGCTGTTAAAGTAGCTATCAAAGCTCCATAACTTCCGTCAAACCCAACTCCTGGCGCTCCAGAAACTGGTGTAATTGGATTTGTTCCATCACCTCCTGTAGTAGCGTATCCCAATACATCATTATTACCTATCCATAAAGAGAAAAAGCTTGGTGCCTGCGCTACCGCCATTTGCAACACACTAATATCTGGAGTTGAACCAGTCATTCTAACAAAATAAGGATTTGCAAGACCTAATTGTACATTGGCAATATTACCATAACCAGGCGCCAATAAGTGAAAACTTTTAGCCCCAGGTACTCCTAAATTATTAAAAGGACCTGTTGGATTATTTAAGGCTATATCAGTTGTAACAGTTACATCTCCAATTAAATTCTAAAGAAACAGGACCCGCCCCACCAAATACCAATCTAGGACTCTGAATTCTAGTACCAGCAAGAGCAAGACCTCCAATATTATCACTAGTTAATGGTTGTGTAAAACTACCACCACCTGCAAGACTAAATTTCTGTGACAACAAATTTGGCATTGACAATGTTTGACTTGCTTGAAACAAGGCACCATCTGTGAAACCTGCCGTTAATGAATTTCCTAAAGAAACATAATTAGAGAAATCTGCTGATCCGGCTGTTAATGCAGGCAGCTCTTCAGCAATTATCCTAAAGAAACATAATTAGAGAAATCTGCTGATCCTGCTGTTAATGCAGGAAACTCTTCAGCAATTACCTCTGGGTCAAGATCAACATCTTCAGGGTCATTACAAGCTGTAAAAGCTAATAGACCTAAAGAAATATATAAATATTTTAAGTTTTTCATTTCAACTTTTGATTTTAATTAGTTGTTAATTGTCCAAGATAAGTAGTACATAGAACCTATATATCCAGTTCCGAACGCTGTATAATACTCTTTATTAGTAAGGTTGGTACCCCCTAATTTAAAAGTTGATTTAATACTTGGCACATCATAATTAATTTGTGCATCTACTACATGAAATTCTGGAATTACACCATTTCCAAAAGTAGCTTCCCAGTAATAATCATCGCTAAATCTATACGATACATTAAACCCGAAATTTTCAAAAAGTTCTTTATTTCCGAAAGATGCTTTGAACTTGTGTTCTGGAGTGTTGAAATTCAACATAACATCAGGATTAGCATCGCGATCAAAATCTAATTTTGTAAACGTATAACTACCACCTAAATCAAAATTACCCAATACCTTAACATCAAGACCAATAGAAGCTCCATAAGAATTAACATTGGCATCAGTATTAGTGTATGTACTATATGCCTGAAAATCTCCATTCGCTATTGCCGCTACAGAAAGTCCGCCATCACCAACTTCTCCGTAAAATGGAGCAACAACCACCTCTTGAGAAATGAAGTCTTCATAACTGTTATAATATGTACTAAAATCTATTACAAACTTATCAACCTTACCTCTATACCCTATTTCAAAAGATGTTACTTTTTCCGGCTTAACTAAATCTGGATTAGCCACTTCAAGTACAGATGGATCTCCGGTTTGCCCCAAAGCCGTAGCAGATGCCGCAGAGTAGGAATTGTTATATGCCGCTGCACCGGTTTGAGTAACCGACGAAGGCTGACCTAATAATTGACCGGTAGCACTCACATCAAAATCTCTTGAATACTGCTCCAAATTATCGGGTGCAGACCCTACTAGAATTGCTCTACCAGCATCCAAACCAATAAAAAGATCTTGAGTAGTCGGGTTTCTAAAACCAGTTTGAGCAGATGCTCTTATATTATGGTTTCTGTTCAACGTAAAACCTGCAGATAATCTAGGAGAGTAAAACCCATCAAAGAATTCAGATTTATCATAACGCAGAGATCCTGTTAATTTTAAACTTTTTTCTCCCGCCATAGGCAATGTCTTTTGAACCTGAGAGTAAATTCCAAATTCGGAATAATCAATAGGACCGTCTTCCTCGGAATCCGTATAAATGGTACCTAAAGAATTTAAACTATATTCTCTAAAAGAACCACCAACTTGTATTTCTGCCCAATCAATCAAATGACTAAAGTTATAATTAGCATCAGCATGATAGTATTTAGATTGATCATAAAACTGTGACCCCACACTTAAATCTGGATCTTTAATTACTTTATTAAATGCAGCTTCAAATTCTGGTGTACCTGGCAACAATCTGCCTGACTCGGCTTGTGCTCTAGCAGCAGTTGTCATCTTTCCAACTTCTATTAATGTTGATACCTGTAAATACCATATCATAAGAGTCACCGGCTTTATCACTAACAACATAACCTCTTACAAAGAAGTTATCGTTCCTAATTTCAAGTTTATGTTGCTCTTGAAAAAAACCTGCTATATTATACCTGTTTGTACCTTGATAAATTGTGTTACCTGTACCTACTTTACCAACATAAGAAAGCTCCAAGCTATTNTCTTCAATTGGTCTATAATACAAGCCCCAATCTGCTTTAATACTTTCTGCATTATAATTNGTTAAATCACTTTCATTATACCCTGTTCTACTAACAATTTCTGAAGGCACCAAAGCATTTGCTCCTGAAGGCAAAATACCCAAGCCCTCTAAGGTAAGTGCAACTTCTTTAATATTGGTAGACACCTCATCACCATAGACATTGATTCCATCATAGTTCAAGTTATCTCTTGTACCCCCAAGTGTATTTCTATCATCTGTATTATTTGCGGCCCAATCGGTTCCTTTTAAGTAACCGAAGTTAACTTTTGCAGCAAATTTATCACTGAATTTATGTGCCGCTCTAATTCCAAAATCAGTATATGAATTATCACCAGAAGCTTTTTGAGAAGTTATTCCTTGTTTAATAGAAACACTTATACCCTCATAATCGAAAGGACTTTTACTACGCATGAATAAAATACCGTTAAAAGCATTTGCCCCGTAAAGCGCAGATGATGCTCCTGGTAAAAGTTCGACACTTAGTACATCTGGTTCAACTAAACCTACCAAATTACCAATAGGAAAGTTTAATGCAGGTGTTGAGTTGTCCATACCATCAACAAGTTGCATAAAGCGTGTATTAGCAAAAGATGCAAAACCTCTGGTATTAACAGATTTAAATGTTAAACTGTTCGTATTTACATCTACACCTTTTAAGTTTTCAAGACCGCCATAAAAATCAGCAGCTGTGCTGTTTTTAATTTCAGAAACACCAATTCTCTCTACCGTAACAGGTGATTCAAAAATACGTTCTGGCGTTCTTGAAGCAGATATTACAACTTCATCCAAAAACGTTTGAGATTCATTTAAGGTTATTGTAATAGTTTGACTTGCGCTAGTAATATTTTCTGTTGTACTAGTATACCCGATGCTTGAAATCTCTATTTTAAAAGGCGGAACCTCGGAAGTAGCCAAATTAAAATTTCCATCGAAATCTGTCACTGTTCCAATGGTCTTGCCGACAATAACAATATTGGCCCCGGGGATAGGGTCGTTATTTTGGTCAACAACATTACCATTGATATTGGTCTGGGAATACCCGAATGTACCAATAATCATCAATGCTAAAAGTAGTATTGCTCTCATTCTCAATTAAAGTTTAAAATTAGTTGAGGGTTAAGATACAGATTATTTTATATGGATAATAGTAATTTGAAAAAAATTATGCATGCATAGTAAAATTTCCGTAATTATCCATGGTAATTTCTAAGATATACGCAATTAACTTTAAAATAACAGTGATAAAATCATTATCCAAAAAATGGTTTTTAAACGCAAAAAGGGCATGAAATGAATCATGCCCTTTTTAAAATGTGATANAAAATTAATTTATTCTACCGTAACTGATTTAGCCAGGTTTCTAGGTTGATCTACATTACAACCTCTCATTACCGCAATATGGTATGACAGNAATTGTAGTGGTATAGTAGTCAACAAAGGAGTTAGGCTTTCTAAAGTCTCAGGAACCTCAATTACATGATCAGCTAAATCTCTNACTTGCTCATCACCTTCAGTAACTATAGCTATAATTTTACCTTTCCTAGATTTTATTTCTTGAATATTACTTACCACTTTTTCATAATGCCCCTTTTTAGTTGCTATTACAAAAACTGGCATATGCTCATCTATTAATGCTATTGGACCGTGTTTCATTTCCGCAGCAGGATATCCTTCTGCATGAATATAACTTATCTCTTTTAATTTAAGTGCACCTTCTAATGCCACCGGGAAATTATAACCCCTTCCTAAATAAAGACAATTTGTTGAGTCTTTATATACGTCTGCGATTATTTCAATAAGTGCATTTGACTGTAAAGATTTTTCAACCTTGTTTGGTATATTCTCTAATTCAGTCAAGTATTCATGATATTTTGACTCAGAGAAAACACCTTTAGCTTTCGCTAATTTTAATGCAATAAGAGTAAGAACTGTGATTTGAGTAGTAAACGCTTTTGTAGAAGCAACACCAATTTCAGGGCCTGCATGTGTATATGCACCTGCATCGGTTTCTCTAGCGATAGAAGACCCAACAACATTACAAACACCAAAAACGAAAGCTCCTTTTTCTTTAGCTAATTTAATAGCTGCTAAGGTATCAGCAGTTTCACCTGATTGTGAAATTGCAATTAAAACATCCTTATCCGTAATAACAGGATTTCTATATCTAAATTCAGATGCATATTCCACTTCCACAGGAATTCTTGCTAAATCTTCAAATATATATTCAGCTACTAATCCTGCATGCCATGAAGTACCACATGCCACAATAATAATTCTATTGGCATTTAAGAATTTTTCCATATTAAGGTCAATTCCAGCCATTCTAATTAAACCTTGATCCGCTAATAAACGACCTCTATAAGTGTCTTTAATTGCTCTAGGTTGCTCATAAATCTCTTTCAACATAAAGTGATCATAACCACCTTTCTCAATTTCTTCTAGATTCATTTGAAGCTCTAAAAGATTAGGATATGCCACTGAGTCATCCTTAATTTTTCTAAGCTTAATTTCTTTCCCTAATCTAATAATTGCCATTTCCTCATCTTCAAGATAAACAGCGTTATTAGTAAATTCGATAAAAGGAGAGGCATCTGAAGCAATAAAAAATTCTCCTTCACCAATACCAATAGCCAAAGGACTACCTAGTTTGGCAACAACAATCTCATCTGGTTTTTTCTGATCAAAAACTGCAATAGCATATGCACCTACCACTTGATTAAGCGCTATCTGAACTGCCTTTCCTAATTTAACACCTTCAGTTTTTTGAACCTCTTCAATTAAATTAACTAAAACTTCAGTATCTGTGTCTGATTGAAAAATATAACCACGCTTTGTCAACTCTTGCTTAATGGACTCGTAATTCTCGATAATTCCATTATGAATAATTACTAATTCACCTGAATTAGAATAATGAGGATGAGAGTTTACATCATTTGGAACACCGTGGGTAGCCCAACGTGTATGACCAATACCTATACTTCCTTCTTGAGAAATACTTTTAGCTTTATTCTTTAAGTCCTCAACTTTACCTTTTGTTTTAGCAAGATTTATTTGATTACCATCAAATAGTGCAATACCCGCACTATCATATCCACGATATTCTAATCTCTGAAGTCCTTTTATTACGATAGGAAAAGCATCCCTATATCCTATGTAACCTACAATTCCGCACATAATACTATTTGTTTGAAAATTTTATTAAAATCTAATTGCATGTTAGATATACGAACATGCCCAAAATTTAGACTATTTAAGATATACAACGTTAATAATCCTTCGCTGGTATATCATCATTAAAATAAATGGATGTAACCTAAAAATTATACGTTAATCTGCCTTTGTATAAGATATCTCTAATTTTAATCGCTTATCAAAATTAGGATCTGTAGGCTGAATATTACTACCGTACAAGATAGTACCTAAAGGAGTAACTGTAGAAGTTGTGGGTAATTCCGCTTCATCATTTGCAACCTTTGCATCAGCAATACTCCAATTCTGAATGTTTGTTGTTAATGTCAATGCCAAAGTAGCGTTCGTAGAATCCCTAACAACCATATTATTGATATGGTCTGTAATCTTAACAGAATACTGCACACCTTTACCGTTAGACTTTTCTATTATCCCATCGAAATTAAGATATGCACCAAATAGGCTAGATGATTCAAGATCAGTTTGTTCAGTTAGCGTATTTATTAAAGGAAATTTATTTTCTGTATTATACAAATACAATCTTGGCGGCTCTATTGCACTACCAGCTGCGTCTAATTGGTCTCTATCTATATAGAAAATTAAATTTGCCTCATTTATAACCCAATTTTGACTTCTAATTTGCTCAACTACACTCTCGCCTCCATCTTCTTCAAATAGATTTATTTCAGCATAAGTACCAGGACCACCTTTTAAATATAATCTAGAAGCATTTTCACCGTTATCCAACGCCTGTAAAACTTGAGGACCGTAGTTTTCGGTAATTAAAGTATTTACAGCATTACCAGAAACCCCAGTTGCAACCGTAGACAGGAATGAAAATGTAAAATCTTTTTCTAAAATATTATTAGGGTTATCATCACTAGTATCGTCAATGGTACCATTAGTATCGTAATTATCATAACTGTAAGTCATTGTGATATTAGCACTTTTAAGATCAAACATGACCAATACATCATTACCCTCTTGATCAACAATTGAAAAATGTAAACCACGAATAAATTCAGTAAAATTAGATTGACTTAACAATTCTGAACTTCCTTCTTTATCTAAAATATTATTTTGAAAGAATTCATTATCTAAAGCCACTCTAATTCCAGGTTGTAACTTAGTAAATGTTTGAGACTCATCAACATCTTCTGTGGATTCATCATCTTCATTAGGAATTAATATTTCTTCATCAATAATTTCAACTACCCCTTCAAACAAAGGGTTGCCTGTAACAAAATCAGGAGAGAAAACTTGATTTGAATAATATTGTTGTGCTTCTTGAAAACTTGCATTTGGATCTAAATCGCGCAAGAAAAAAGTTGAACGCTCTACCTTTAAATTAAATGAAGGTAAAGGGGATTTACTTACATCATCATAATTTTTCCCGTTTATATAAATACTATCCAATTCAACCTTTTCTGCAAAACTGTCTGCAAAAATAGTTTCACCATCTCCATCGTTCAACCCATCTCTATCGGCATCAACACTTGAACTATCTAACGGATCTGTATTAGATGCTGTTTCTACAATGTTGGAAACACCATCACCATCATTATCATTACTACTATTATCTGGTTCTAAATCATATTCATCTACAACACCATCACCATCACTATCCAATGAATTAGTTAAAAAAGGAATATAAAGATATACCTCTTTTATTGTTTCATTTTCCTGAATTGTTGTAATAGACTCATCTGTTATACCCTCCCTATCTTCTTTATCTTGAGATAAATTACCAAACGACGGATTAGCAGCACTTAAAAATAACTGAGAAGTTACAGATGCTTGTGTTTTACCATAAATTGGATCATTATAAGTTCCCAATTGATAAATTGGCAATTTATTGGTCTGTACCGCCTCAATATTCTTATTGTAGGCAAAAACATCATATACTTCCTTACCGGTCGTAAATGGCTCATTCCCAACAACACCTGAACCTACAGTTGTTAAATCTTGCTCGCAAGAAACCAAAAGACCCAATACCAAAAACAACCCCGATAACTTAGGGATAGCGGACTTAACAATAAAATTCATTCAGATTATTTTAAAACTTCGGTGTTATAAAAATTAGCATAAGCCTCCTCAAACTCTTGAACGGGGACATATGGCAACACTGGTTTTTCTTGGTTGGATATATGGCTTTCTAATTCTTCAGGAATATCTTCCGAAGCTAAAATAATAGCATCAGAATAATCAACAGCAACCTTTAACAAATTATTATAGGTAGGCTCTGCTAATGACGCAATTGCTTCTTCTGGGATGCCATCAAAAGCTATTCTTTTAATCATATCCTTATCTAAAGCCCCAATTTCTTAAGATACAATGGTAATAAACTTGCCATCCATCCGTGAACATGGATAATATCTGGCGACCAGTTTAATTTTTTAACCGTCTCCATAACACCTTTGGCAAAGAAAATTGCACGCTGGTCGTTGTCAGGAAAAAGAGCTCCTTGCTTGTCAGTAAAAGTAGCTTTACGCTTAAAGTACTCTTCGTTGTCTATAAAGTAAACTTGTATTCTCTCTTTTGGGATAGATGCCACCTTAATGATCAATGGCATATCCATATCATTAATGACCAAATTCATTCCAGAAAGTCTAATTACTTCGTGTAATTGATGCCTTCTCTCGTTGATGTTCCCATATCTTGGCATGAAAATCCTAATTTGACCACCATTGCTGTTGACCATTCTAGGTGCTTCATAAGACATTAGGGAAACTTCGTTTTCGGGTAAGTAAGGAACTAATTCAGAAGATACAAATAATATCTTTTTTCCATTCATAAAGGTTATATTTTATTTTTCACTGGAACGCAAGTGCAAAATTACAAAAAATATAGAGATTAGCAGTAATTATAGTAAGTTTGCTCGCTAATGCAATTTTCAATGCTGGTAATAGAGACTAAAAATAAGCTTACGGAAGTATTAAGTAAATTAGACAACAACCTAAGTCTAGGCCTTGTCCCCACTATGGGAGCACTACATAAAGGCCACGCTTCTTTAATACAGAAAGCGGTAAATGAAAACGACAGAGTAGTCGTCAGTATTTTTGTAAATCCTACACAATTTAATAACAAGGAAGA
>JGI24519J20070_1000374_pt1 | contig 12828 bp, 21 predicted proteins | sample LinPmetageLP43_FD_20070 | JGI IMG/M metagenome (IMG submission 20070) | reverse complement strand
AACAACGATAAATATTGAGTATAAAAAAACCCCATAATATATGGGGTTTTCTTGTGACCTCGACAGGATTCAAACCTGTAACCTCTTGAGCCGTAATCAAGGGATACCTTAGATTCAAATATATTTAATATTAGATATTATTATAAATTACGGCTGTTATTCAAGTATATATGTTAATAACATCTAGTTAATAGTAGTTAATAATATTTCATTTTGTGGGTAAATGTGGGTAAATTGTGGGCAAATGTAATTTTAATGATAAATGAATAGCAAAATAACCATAGTACAGGATAAGCGTAGAAAGCTAAAGGATGGTACTTATCCAGTAAAGGTTAGAATATGGTCTAATGAACTTAAAAAAGCAAAGAGAATCACCACAGGGCTTAGTATGAGTGAAATTAGATTTGAATCTGCATGGAACTCTAATATTGGTTCTCATAAGTTGAAAGGAGTTGCTAAAAAAGATTATGAGCAATTATCATATTTATTGAAAAGAGCAGAGGAAGCAGCCGAATCTTTAGAATATTTTGATTTTGAAAACTTTGAACAAAAACTACTTAGAAAAAGTTCAGATAAAACAAGTGTTATTTATCACTTCAACAAAACCGTAGATGAGTTTAGAAGTAAAGAAAGAATAGGAGCAGCTGAGAGCTATAACGCTGCATTAAAATCTCTTTTAAAATATGAAGCCCAGAGAACTAAGGTTAGTAAAAATACTTTATCATTTTTAGAGATTACACCTAAATGGCTTGAGGACTATGAAAGTTTTATGATAGATGATAAAGGTAGAAGTTTAACCACCGTGGCAATCTATACTCGTACTCTTAGGGTCATTTTTAACAATGCTATAACCGATAATGATTTGGATAAAAAGTATTATCCTTTTGGTAGAAAGAAATATGAAATTCCTGAAGAAAAAAAGGTAAAGAAAACTTTAAGTAGGGAACAAGTAACACTATTGTATCATTCTAAGTTGCCACAACTACAGGATAGGGCTAGAGACTACTGGTTCTTTAGTTATGGATGCAGCGGTATGAATTTTAAAGATATTGCTATGTTGAAATATGAGAACCTAAAAGATGATGAAATTTCATACTATAGGGAGAAAACTAAGATAAAGAAGAGAACGAATAAAAAGAAAATATCCTTTCAATTAAATAAGGTTACAAAGAGAATACTTGAGAAATACAAAACTGAGTATAGAGGTGAACAATCTTATGTTTTTCCAATTCTTGATGATGGTGATTCTGCCGAAGTCATTTATACAAAGGTCAAAAACTTTACCAGAGCTATTAACCAACAACTAAAGAATATAGCGAAGGAATATGAGTTCCCTAAAGAGTTTTCAAGTTATTGGGCGAGACATAGCTATGCTACAAATATGATTAATATGGGGGCATCTATAGAGTTCGTTAGCGAAGCTTTAAATCATTCTGATATTTCGGTAACACAAAACTATTTTGATGGTTTTGAGGATAAAACAAAGAAAGAATTTGCGGACAAATTAATGGATTTTTAAGGTATGGAAGAATTTTTTTATAATAATAAAGGAGAATCTATTGACGTATCTAATTATCCGTTAATAGATTTTAGATATTTTTTAAGTTGTGGTGGGTTTGGGGATTCTTATGATTATTTGCCATCCAAATTTAGATGTCTAGCAAATAAAAGTTTACAATTAATTGAAAATACTCTGTCTGTAATTGGCAGTACTAGAAAGTTTGAAATAGATGCTGAGGTTAGGATAAATAAACTTTTATTGAATACAGGAGCAGACAAAACACCCCTTTATGAATTTTATAAAGCAAACTATTTATATTTTTTAGGTGCATCTTATGATGTGTTAAAGGATTTTTTAATATTTAAGAACTTTGAAACCGAAGACTATTTTATTCAGTCAGATAGAATAAGAAGTTTTTGGTTAGTTTTTCATAATTGTTTTGAAATAATTGATGGTATGTTAAATTTCAATAGTGAGAGGTTTATTGAGTTTTGTATTCTTTGGAAGTCGGATTTATATCATAAGATTTTAAGAACTAAACCTACGGGTGATGCTGTAAATATTCTCAATGAGGAAGTTTTAAATATGAGTTTTGAAATTGACACTTTACGATTACAAGGTGAGGAGTATAACTATCTTAAATACTATCAAAAGAAAAAAAAGTCTCTCCTTGAATATTTTAAAAACAAACTTTATGAATCTACTGTAGGGTTAAGTAGTACTTATGATGAAGAGTTAACTGATGTCGTAAATGAGTTAGATCCTATTTATGATGCAGAGGGAAGGTCACTTGCTCTATACTATTTGTTTATAAACGAAAAGGTAACTAGAGGTAATGCACAAAAAAAATTAAAAGTTTCAAAAAATAATTCTACACAAAAATTTTTAGAATACTATAAGGAATATGAAGACTATTATAATAATGTATCCACATTATGTAATTCTAAAAATAGAAAGCAAATTTTTGCCTTAAGGAAAATTTACAGAAATACTAAGGAACTGCTAGTTTATAAAGAATTTAGTACTAAGGAAGTAGATTCAGCTTTAAGTATTATTGAGACTTTTATTTTGGATAATTAAATTTTCTAAACTAGTGTAAACCAGTTACCACCTCCACTATTTCCCAAATTTGTCTTGTAGAATTAAAACAAGATAAATGGAAACACCCACACTTGAGCAAACACCTAGAATGGTGTTAGAATTAAATAAAAAATTAGACCTCTTTTTAGAAAAATTTTCTTTTACTAATCTATCAAAAGATGAGATAGAACAACCTATAGAGATTGATGAAGCATGTTCTTATTTAAAGGAAAGTAAGGATAGCTTATATAAAAAAGCTCGTAAAGGATTGATACCATGTCATAAAAAGAATGGTAGGTTATATTTTTTTAAATCAGAACTTCTTGAATGGATAAAGTCAGGCAACGGTAATTCCGAAAAGCATATACAACAGGAAACTGACAATTTACTTTCCCGAAAATCTATAAGAACAGCATAATAAAAAAAGCCCCATGTCTTGGACGGACATATTGGGGCTAAAAATCTTTATTTCTAGAAGATGCAAGATACAATAAATACAGAATTAAAACAATCCTCAGATTTAGTTTTAGCAGATATATTAGACGAGGTAATAACTATAGAAGGTGATGTTTCAAATTCATTAATGGTTGATCTTGAAACTGTTTTAATAAATCCATTAGAACAATTACCACCACCTGAAAACTGTCTTCAGATAATATCTAATGGAACACCTTCTGTTATTGCTACACTCGGAAACTTTAGTTTATTGATTGGTAAGGCAAAAAGTAGAAAAACTTTTCTAATCGGTTCAAAATTAGCTTCATTCATTACTAATTCTGAAATATTGGAAACAATAAAAGGAACAGCTAAAAAAGGTAAGAACGAAGCAATATTATTCGATACGGAACAGGGTAAGTATCACCTACAAAAAACTGTAAATAGAATATGTAAACTTTCAAACACTTCAAACCCAAACAACTTTAAAGCTTATGGGTTAAGAAAGTTTAAAGCCATAGACAGGGTTAAAATGATTGAACAAAAAATTTACAACTCACCAAATTTAGGTTTAGTTGTTATAGATGGGATAAGAGATCTGGTAACCTCAATTAATGATGAAGACCAAGCCAGTAATATGACCAGTCTTTTACTCAAATGGACTGAAGAGTTAAATATTCATATCGTGGTTGTGCTACATCAAAATAAAAACGATAATAACGCTAGAGGGCATTTAGGGGCTGAATTAGTCAATAAGGCAGAAACTACTTTATCAGTAACTAAAAGCCCCCAGAACAAAGATATATCGATTGTAGAAGCTGAATACTGTAGGGATAGAGAACCTGAACCATTTGCTTTTGAGATTAACGAAGAAGGGCTTCCAATACTAGCAGAAAACTGGGAAGTTAGAACAGCATCAAATAAAAGAGGTGGTAATAGTATAGAGCTAGATGATTTTAAGAAGTTTCAGCTCCTTACATCCATTTTCTCAAAGAAATTAAGCTACACCTATAAAGAGCTTTGGATTGCTTTACAGACAGAGCATAAAAGGCAAATAGAAAAGGAGTTATCAGATGCTAAATCAAAGAAGTTAGTAGATCAATGTAAAAACGAAGGTTGGGTTGTTCAAGATGGCGAAAGGAAGCCATATACATTAGGTAAATATACTAGTGATATCCTATAGGTTTAATACCGCCTACTATATAGGCGGTTAAACCGATGAACCTAAGGGCGTTTATAAGTTTAAAATAAGGTTTGAACCTATTAAACCGATAGAATTATGAAAGATTATAAATACATTTTGGAACCGTATAAAAGCAGCAAAAGCAGATATCATTGCCCTAGTTGTAATAAGGCTAATCAATTCACAAGGTACGTAAACATTGAGGTTAGTGAATACGTTAACGATAATGTAGGTATATGCAACAGGTTAGAAAAATGCGGTTATCATTTGACGCCTAAAGAATACTTACAAAGGTTTGATAGGTTTGGGCAAACTCCGAATTTATCGGTTCAAAACGTTAAACCTATAACACCTCTCTTAAACCGATACAATAAGCCATTATCGACCACTTATTTAGATAGACAAATACTAGCTAATAGTTATAAAAGAAACGTAGAAAACAACTTTTTAAAATATTTAATTTCTCTTTTTGGTAGGGAGCAAATGCAGCACCTGAAGAAAGAATATTTAATAGGAACGAGTGAAAGGGATAACAGCCGTGTAGACTTCTTTCAAGTCGATGTGAACAACAATGTCAGGCAATTAAAGAATATGGGTTATGACCCAGTAACCGGAAAGAAACAAAACGTTTATTTCACTTTTCCTAAAAGTAAATATCCTAATTACAATTTGGTACAATGTTTCTTTGGCGAACATTTATTAAAACGATACCCAGATAAAAATGTTGCAATTGTCGAATCCGAGAAAACGGCAATAATCGCTAGTGTCTATATCAATGAATTTGTTTGGTTGGCAGCGGGTAACGCAAACGGTCTAAATCATGAAAAGACCAAGGTGTTGAAGGGGCGTAAAGTAACCTTATACCCTGACCTAGGGCAGTATGAAAATTGGCTAAATAAAATTTCGGATTTAGAACCTGGTGCAAAATATGAAGTTTCAAAGATTCTTGAAATAAAAGCTACAGAAGAACAGAGATTGAACGGCTATGATTTAGCTGACTTCTTAATCAATATTCCATTAGAAAAATTTAGAAAGCAGGAACAACCGTCTATAATAAAGTATGACCCAACATTTGATGAAAGTGAATTTGAACAAATTTCTGTAGTTGCTGACAAGTCTGAATTTGATAAGCAACTTATCAGTTTAACGGAATATTTTTCAAAGCTTGATTTAAAAGGATTAGTTGCGGTGGAGATATCTAAAGGTGTGGTATGGTCGGAACCTGATAAGACTATAAAAAGCTATCTGAATATTTTAAATAGTGGTGTAAACGAAAAGGTAATTAGACCCTATTATGATGATCTAAAAACTTATCAGGATATTTTAAATAATTGAAAAACAATCAATATAAATCATTATGCGAGGAGGAAAAAGAGAGAATGCAGGTAGACCTAAAGGAACACCTAATAAGAAGACAGAAGCCTTAAGGGCTAATGTAAATATGTTAATAGATGACAATTGGGATTCAATACAGGAAGACATTAAATCATTGTCATCAAAAGATAGGGTAGATACTATTATCAAATTGTTAGAGTACTCCCTTCCTAAATTAAACAGGACAGAAATTACAGATAATTTAAATATAGACAAGATGACACCTGATCAACGAAAAGCAAGGATTAAGGAATTGAGTAAGAAACTTAATATAGTTTAATCTAAAAGGATTTAAAAATACGAATAGAACGATAATTAAAATGGAAGCAGAATCTAAAACGTTACAAAGTGTTACAGAATTTGAAACGATTACAACAAAGAAGGAAGTAATTGTACATCTTGAAAAAAGACCTAATGACTGGAAGAATCTTTTGAGTTATTTAATTAAAGAATATAACCACAGCATGACGGTAAAAGACGGTAAAGAATACCGCATTTGTGAAATGATAGCTGAGGTTTGTAGTATAGGTGGTGATGTTGAAGAGTTGGAGAGATTTAGGAATTCAACGTATGAAATGCATCATTATTTAATTTCTAGATGTATTCATAACCACATTTTGGAATACGGCTCTTTTCCACCTAGTTCGTTGGTGATAAAAGAATTGGGGCTTTCCAGAATGACAGTCTACAGGCATCTAAAAGATGGTTTAAAATCCGAGTTCAATAGTCTCCTAAAAGGTAAGTTGAAATTCATGGCAGCTAACGCATTATCTAAACTTTACTTAATAGGCGTAGAAGATAACAATGCTAGTGCCTTAAAAAGCTTTATAGAGCTGTCAGGAGGTATCGAAAAAGAGCCATCTACGAACATAAATAACTACATACAAATTAACAATCTAAAGATATCTAAAGATGAGTTTGAGCAATTGCCATTTGAAACAATAGAACAGATAGAAAAATTAATATCAAATAATATTAAAAATGAAAAATAGAGAAGTGTATGTGCCTAAAACATACGATGAATTTGTCAAGCACTGCGATAGTTTAGGAATAGAGCAGGGAACTGAACAAGGAAATAGTTTAATGCGAAAGTTTTCAGCGGAAATAGAGGACTTTTTTGAATAGTAAATAGAGTTTAATTTTTAAATATAAATAGTATGAGTGAAAAATTTGCACCTCGAATAATAGAGGTTGATTACAATGGTATTGAATCGAGAATCAGGAAAAATGAAGATTTGAAGAAATCTATTATTTCGGTATTGGTTAAAGCTGAAAGAATGTTAGACGAGAAACCTTCTAATGAGGTCAGAAAAAGACTTTTAAGTAGGGGTTACCAGTATTTTCTAGAGACTATAGAAAATAAGTTTCCGTTTCCTAAAGCGTCGAATTCTGAAAATTATAGATTGTTAGGAGTAGACCCCCCTTCTTTCTAAAGAAGTTTGCGGAATATGGTGAATCAATTTAATGGAAGTGAATTGTCTTTATCTGGAACAGATTTAGTTATGACAAATCAAGGTAAGGCGTCCATAGAAAACGATTTTACATACTTTACACAAAATGTTAAGCAGAATGAAATTTTAGATTTTGCCTTGAAAATTTGCGACATTTTAAAAGAGAACGAGAAGAACTTTATTGATTATTGTGATTTGCATCCAGGCGCCCCCAAAGGTGTTAGTTGGCATGGTAATTCTAATGTAGAACAAAAATTCTTGATAGTGAAACCTGAAAGAAAGGATATTGATTCTGAATATAAGTATGTTCCATTCGCAAGGGGTATTTATCACGTGGAAAATAAATTACAAAGGAGTTTGCAATTAACTAAAAAATAAGAATTATGAAAATTGAAAGTATTACAAGAAAATTGAAAGGAACTGATATTAGCCTGTTTGAAATTTCCTCAATGACGACTAAAATCAATGAAATGTTTAACAATAGTCAAATACCAGAGCATTTAAAAGAGGTGTTCCTAAGTGATGTTAAAATTACTAATCACAATCATTTGGAGGATATATTTAAAATTCACGAGAATAGATACCTGAATATGGTTGGAGAGCAACCAAGGACAGACATAGAAAAAGAGCCTTCATCAGAAGAATTAGATAGGATAATTAATTCTATGGGGCTTTAATAAAATACTAAGAATAATTCCTGCCATACGGTGGGGATTATTCTATTTACATAGTTTTCAGTAACGGTAAATTCAATTATAATTCAAAGAATTTACATAATCAAATTAATAAAATGGCATTAAAGTTAAGAACTACGGAAAGTGGTGGTATAGGTTATAAAACTATAAATAATAAGTTAGAGAATAACTTGAATGGATTTAGGTTAAAAGCTAATTGGGATGGGATGGATGAAATTTACGAGGAGAGAAGACCTTTTAGTTTAATTGTTGGTGTGTATTGGGTATTTGAGCCTAAGAATATTTCAAATTTTACTAGACGTAGGTTTGAAACTGACCCAGAAAATACTAGACAGGCGATAACTTATGTCCCGATATTTGAGGAAAAAATAGACCTTTTGACTAGAGGGCAATACCAAAAGGATATTGTTATACCATCTTTCATACCTGTTAGAGATGGTTTAACATATGGTAATAGGATAATTGTTTGGTTCAAAGATCAAACCTTTTTCGAGGAGTCGATACTTGATGAACAACATAGGATTAGTATTGATTATCATTTTCCTAAATGGAGATTTATGACTACACAACAAGGTACTCAGGACAACTTACAAGTTTTAGAGTTGGTTCAGAAACGAAAAGTAACTAAAAATTAAGTATTAAACTATCTGAATATTGGTTAGATTGTATAAGATGATGCAATCTCAATATTCGGTTATTGAAGTATTTTTGATTTGGCTAGTTCGAATTCTTTATCACTGATAATACCCTCTTTACGCAAAATTGCAATCTTTTCAAGCTCATGACCTATATTCGTCGATTTGGTAGATTTCAACTGTTCTAAAGTTTCAATTTGTAATTTATGAGATTTATTACTTGCTACTACATCGGCATTGCTTTTTGACACAATAACAATAATTAACCCTATAACAGGTGAAAGAATCAATGACCATAGAAAACCACCTAAGAAGCCAATTGTTTTGTCACTTCCAATTATTCCAACAATAAAGGAAAAAAATATCCATAGTAATATAGTCATCATTTTTGTTTAAGATTATCATATATAAATGTAAAACAAATCAAAACAATACGCGCGAAAAGTGATGGAATTTAAAAACTCCTACAAAAATAATTGATAATAAAATATTTGATTTTTTAGGAATATATCCAGAATTTTGGATTATGTCCAAAATAATTTTCAGAAATTACGATTTAAAGCGTATTAAAGACCTTTTAAAGGAGATAGGTAAGGAAAGGTATGTAGCAGCATTAAAAGATGCAGGATTACACGAAAACAAGCCTTTATCGATGGATGGCTTCTTTGTGGAGTTTGAACCTGACACTTTGGATTTTAATTTATACTACAAGTACCCTTCAAGAGTAATAAAATTTATAATGCCAGTACTAGGGTATTGGAATGTACCGATTGATGATTGGGTTAGGGATAGGAAGTAGTTTGAATAATCAATATTTTTTCAAGTTATGAGAAAACTTTTTAATATTAGTATTTACTTAATGTTTTGTATTTTTCAGGTATGCGAATATTAGTTTTACCTAAATACGCAGTTATACAATTGTAATATGATGGTAAATACCATTGAAAATTAATTATAAATGTAACCATGGGTATATACGACTTTAACATATTGTCAAACCACGAAAAGTACGATACAGTCTTTACCAAAGGTCAGTTTGTAGATTCAGTTAAAGATGGTACAATTACCTATGCCCTTTATTCAGTCTCTTATTTCTGGGTTGAGGTGATGTATGACAATAGAATCAATAAAATATTAGAGATTGGTAGCTTTGTTGGTGGTGAAACTTTGAATAGATATAGTAATGTTCCGAATCAATTTTAATTAAATTTGCATTCCAAAATACATACGTTTTGGAATACTAAAACTTGATGTAAACCAGTTATGGTAAAGTTAGTTAGGTTTATTTTATGATTCATATTTAGGTTAGTAACAAAATTCTACATATTTTTCACTTACAACGGTAATAAAGATGCAAAAAGTACATATTTCTAAAATTCCTTTTAATGGAAATGAAGGGTTTCAAAAAGATTCTATTAGAATTAAAGGAGGTGAATTAAATATTGATATTAATGTTTTTACAGGTAAACAAGGAGACTACTACCTATGTTATTCTCCTTCAATTAGTTTATCAGGATATGGAAATAGTGAGAAAGAAGCAGAAGAGTTTATAAAAATTGAAATGCAAGTGTTTTGCGAGGACTTAATGAGTATGAGCACAAAAGAACGTGATAATTACTTATTCTCAATAGGCTTCAAAAAGGAACGTTTCAAAAGCAAGAATTTCTCAAAGTCCTACGTTGATGAAGATGGAATGCTTAAAGATTTTGAACAAGGAACACTGGAGCATAAAATTTTGACGACTGCCTAGTATGGGTGACTACAGACCTATTAAAACCAAGCTATTCATTAAGTTTTTAAAGAGAAATGGATGTTACCGATTAGATTCTAAATCTGGCGGTTCTCACTCTTATTGGAAAAGAGCAGGCTTAACTAGGAGAATTACAATTAGAGAAGCGGATAAAGAAATTCCTCCACTTCATATTAAAACTAATCTAGAAACGTTAGGTCTGAAATTTGAGGATTTAGAAAATTTTATTTTTAAGAAATAAAATTATCATCTTTTACTTAAGAAATATTTAGACTTGATGTTTTAGTTACATTAACATTTTGTCAAAAAAACCATTAATCCGCATATTCCAAATATAAACCAGATCATATTTTTTTGAAATTTATCCGATTCCATTGCTATACTTTTGAGTTTTAAGTTTGTCCTCAATGTTTTTTAAAACACTAAAAACTGAGGAAAAATAATTGAAGGAATTGTTTTTTGCTAATTCTGCTTTGGCAATACCAAATAGTTGCGGAACTTCTGATATATTGCATTCAATATGTTGTAGTGGTTCATTTTCCTTGTTGTCAAATTTCCCCATCCATAAAGGAATTTTGATGTCTTTTAGTATTTTTCTTGAATCAGAATGGGAAAAACCATTTCTAAATCTTTCTCTAAATTTATTCAATACTTTTTTTTCTTGCTTAGTTATCAAACCTTTAGAACATGATTGATTAATTGTATTCTGTAAATCAAGTCTATTATATTTGTTCAATCCTTCTTTATAGTTCATATCCATTTGATTGAAATCATCAATCATTTTGAATCCATATTCATTATAAATTAAACCTGTTTTCAAAGTGTTTTCTAAAAGATGATTGGTTAGTGTGATTGCAGCCTGGTGAAGATCCAATAATATACAATAACAAATTTCCGTTCGTACTTCTTTTAAGTTGTCAAACACAGTTAAATTATATTCCAAATAAGGTTTCATCTTAATAACATCATTAGAGGTGAAATTCAACTTATTCTTGATAAGTTCTATTGCATAAGATTTGATATTTTCTTCTTCCTCTGTCAAATTAACTATTGTTCTAAGTTTATCATATTTTAATATACAACAATTATTATTTATTAATATTCGCTAATAACATTTTAAGATCTTCCTTAGTTTCTATACGATATATAGTATTCTTATACTCTACAAAACCATTAAGTAAAGAATGACCTTTACCAGGTTTAAACAGTTCCCTAATATCAACATCCAATGTATCGGAAATCTTTTCTAATAGTTCTATACTTGGTTTTGCTACACCGCTATTTATCCGTGCTATAGTATTACTGGCAACACCTACACCATCCGCAAGTGCAATAGACGTCATATTCTTTTCTTTTAATACCTCTTTAATCCTAAACATATCTTCTATTTAATACTTCAAATGTATATAAATATGTTAAAAAATACAAATAAAGTATATTTTTATTTGTATACAATATACTTGTAATGTATATTTGAATAAATAATTAACATCTAAAGTATGGAAAGTATATTAAAAAAGGGATATTTCACTAATGAAGAGTTTGAAAGCATCTGGGATAAAGCGATGCAAAGACAATCAGAAATACAAACCAAAAGAATATTTAAAATATTTAAGTGGACATTAAAAATTCAGATAACAAATAGTAAAAATCAATTAAAATGAAAGCAATCAAAAAAAACTTGAAAATCGAATTGTTAACGGGATTATTTAGACAGTATTATGTATCTGAACAAATAAATAATATTTGTAAGACCAGTAATGATTCTGATATAAATGTAAATCCATACATACAGATACTATTTGGGTTTGACCCAAGAGATGTAGAAGGTAAAGAAGATGAATACTTATCCATATTTGAATCTGTAGGTAATGATGGTTCATTTTCATACAAAGAGAAAGCCGAGAACTTCTTTAATCAAATCAAAAGATTTAAAAAAGAAAATTTAATCAAAAACAAATAACAATTTAAAAACAAACATTATGGTATTATCAGGAACAAGATCAATTGAAGTAGCTAAAACAATCATCGACAACCCGTATAATTATATGGTATTGGAAACTAATAGATTAAAGTATGGTGGTCAAAAAGAAAAGTTTAAATTTGCATTAGAGGTTCTGAACTTTGTGGATTTAGCAGACACTATCAATAAAACAATTGAAAAATTGGAATCACCACAACGCATAAAAACGGATATCTTTTATACTGCTATTGAGTGTATTATAGAGAACCTTGGATTTCATGATGCACAGTTTAAACAATACCTCATAGAACTAGATAAAGTATATAGCTATAGTCAAATATTCCAGAATTTAGCGGAAACCGATTATTATATGCCATTTGAGGTAGATTATATATTATTAGGTATGACCCCAGAGGAACTTAATAATTTATCTCAAGATAAGTTGAATGAATTTAGTGAGAGTTATGGGGATATTTGGGAGGAGCGTAATGAAAAAAAAATTACTGTTGATCAATATATTGGAAGAGCAAAACTTTTAATAGAGGGGGTAAGGAGGAATAAAGCAGGTAGAAATTCCGTAAAAACCACTTAAAATGGGTAAATAGTGGGCAAATGAAAAAGGGGCTACAAAATAAATCTTTGTAAACCCCTTTGTTTTTAGTGACCTCGACAGGATTCAAACCTGTAACCTCTTGAGCCGTAATCAAGTGCGCTATTCAGTTGCGCCACGAGGCCATTATTTGTTTCCCTTAACGGGGTGC
>JGI24519J20070_1000372_pt1 | contig 12942 bp, 5 predicted proteins | sample LinPmetageLP43_FD_20070 | JGI IMG/M metagenome (IMG submission 20070) | reverse complement strand
AAGAGCGTGGGTTTACACTAGGTAGAGAGCGAAAGGACAGTTATGTAAACGAACTTTATAAGTTTATGAACAAAGGTGGTAATAGATTACAATCTATGGTAGATAGACTTTTATTTTCAGCTATGATAGAGGCAAGAAGTTGCGAACGCTTTAAATTACTTTCAGAGGAAATTCAAGATCCAGAATTATCTAAGTTTTATAAGGATTTAATGATTAGTGAAGCAGGCCATTACACCACATTTATTGGTTTTGCTCGTAAATATGGTCAAGATGTTGATGTGGATAAACGCTGGAAAGAATTAGTAGAATTTGAAGCAGAAGTAATTAAGAATTACGGAAAAGATGAAACCATACACGGCTGATATTTTGTTATTTAGTTTTATTTACCGATACAGGATTATAATCCCTTATAAATGGAATTTAACGTAATTTGAAGTATAATAAGTTCCGGAAAGTGCACGGAAATTAGCAATACCTTTTATTTGGACACATATAGAACTTAGCGAGTGGTTTATTTTGTCTTTTTGATAGTAGGTATTACTTATATAAATTTGTATGACTATTAATGAAAGAATCGACAATTAACGGATTACCTACTATTAAGAATTAAAAACCTACTATATTCCTTTTCAGAATTATTAATTTACAACTTATAAAAATTGATGAAATTAAGCGCAACTAGTTTTATCAGATAGCTGCTTCGAATATAATGAAAAGATTTTTTTTTACTGTCTTATTTACATTTTTGGGAATGTTTTGTCATTCTCAATTTTCTGAATTTCAAACATACGGTGTAAATGAAGGTTTGAGTAGTAATACCGTTTTTTCAACATTAGAAGATAAAGATGGTTTTATTTGGATAGCGACCGAAGAAGGTGTTGACCGTTTTGATGGTCTGAATTTTAAAAATTATAGTTTACCTAGTTTATTTAAATTTCGTGAAGTAAATGATGTTATTCATTATATTAAAATAGATTCTGACAATCAGATTTGGGTTGTTACATTAAGTGGTCTGCTATATAAGTATAATAGGAACTTGGATGTCTTTGAATTGTTCTATAAACTTAATGAGATTTCGAGGGTAGCAGTTCAAGCATTTCATATAGATCATAATAATGAACTTTGGTTTGGAACTTTAGAAGGAACTTTAGTTTTAGACCCTAAAACAAAAGAGTCATATACGATTTCTTCAATTAATGAAAAAAATTCTGCAATAATACAAGATAATATTAATCGGTATTATTTGGCTTCTGATAAGGGTATTCAAGTATTGGATAGTAACAAAGTAGTTCTTTATGATTTATTGGATATATCATTTTCTAAAAACACTGGAATAAAAGGCTCAGTGATTAGTTCCTTATACTTTGATGAAATTAATAATCGACTTTGGCTTGGTTCAAATAAATTGGGGCTGTGTGCATTTAACTTAATAAATTTTGATTTTATTAAGCCTGAAAGTTTTCCTAAGCTAGAAGGAATTTACATAAGAAGTATTGAAAAGTTTAGTGATAAAGAGCTTATACTAGGAATTGATGGAGAAGGATTAATTATTTGGAATATTTTAGAGCAAAAAGTTTCCAAAAAAATATCTGATGATTATTTAGAAGAAAGTTCTCTAAATACTAAATCTGTTCAACATGTGTTTTTAAATAAATCTGGAATATTTTTTATTTCAACTTGGCGTGGTGGATTAAACGTATATAATCCAGAATTGTCAAAATTTCAATCTGTTAGTCATATCCAAAATAGCCCTAACACATTAACTAATAATGTTGTTTTAACAATTTTCAATATAGAAAAAGGAATTATAGGAATTGGTACTGATAAAGGTTTAAATATATGGAACAGGTCTAAAGATAGTTGGCAACATCTAGAAATTATTAACGGGACTGAAAAGCATATATCAAATTCCCGTGGTGTTAGTGTAGATTCAGTTGGTAATATATGGGTCACCTCTTATACTGATTCTCTAGTCGTATTCAAGAAAAATAGTAAAGGTTTATATTTCAATATAAAAGATTTTCCTCTAGAATTAAGTGGTCAAGACTTTAACAAGGTTTATGCTGGTAATAATAATCAAATATGGTTAAGTAGTGATGTAGAGCAAAAGCTTACTCGATTTACAACACCTACAAATGAAATAAAATACTTTTCATTGCCCTCTGGTCAAGTACAAACTATGTTAGATTTTGGAGAAGAACGATTACTTATAGGAACTTCTTCTGGACTAGATATATTCAATAAAGAAAAAAGTGAATTTGAAAATCTTGATTTTTTAAAGTCTTCAAAGCTAAATACTGCAATGATTTCCAGTTTAGCCATTGATGTAAATAAGCAAATTTGGGTTGGTACACGTTATGAAGGAGTATTCTTAATTAATTTTTTTAAAAATACTGTCACACATATTTCAACTGAAGACGGTTTAAATTCTAATAGAATATTTTCAATTGCAGCGGACAAAGAAGATATATGGGTAAGTACAAGAAAAGGTATTAGTAAGATTGATCATAAATTAAAAATTACTCACTTTTCAAAATCAGATGGTCTACTATCTGTCGACTTTAATTACAATTCTGCTTCTCTTAATGAAGATCAATTATATTTTGGTACAAATGATGGTATTATAACTTTTGATCCTACAAAGGTTTATACTACAGAATCAAAGAAAACTTTAGTGTTCAGTGAGTTTTATTTAAATCATAAAAGAGTTTTGGTTTCTAATGATTCTACATTAAAGAAACCATTAAATGAAACAGAAGAAATTAATTTAAAACATAATCAAAACTCGTTTTCTATTGGCTTTACAAGTATAGATTTTTTACATGCCGATCAAGGTGCTTTCATCTGGAAATTAGAGAATTTCGATAAAAATTGGATTAAAAATTCAGAAATTACAAGGGCTAGTTATACCAATTTAAACCCAGGAGAATATGTGTTTAAACTACGTATGGTTAATCAAAAAGAAGATATAGTTGCGCCTGAAAGACAATTGATGATTTCTATAGCACCATCATTTTGGTTTACCTATTGGGCTTATTTTATTTATTTTGTTGTTGGAATCTTACTTTTCGCATTACTTGCCTATTTAAATACACTTAGGATAACTTCCAAAAACTCAAAAGAGAAATTACATTATTTGGTGAACATTGCTCATGAGATTAAAACTCCTTTAATGTTGATAAAAGCACCATTGACCGATTTGTTGAATAATGCAAAAGGAGATCTAAACATGTTGCAAGGAATACAAATTGCATTAAAAAATACAGAAAAGGTCAATATGCAAATGGTTCAATTTCTGGATTTTAGACATTTTAAATTAAGAAAAAAAACAGTAATTTATAATTCCATAAATCTCGTAAATATATTAAAGGATAAGGTTTTTGCTTTTAAAATTCTAGCAGATAAAAAAAATATTCGTGTTTCTTTTCAAAGTGATGTTTCAGAGTTTTCAATTAAATCCGATGAAAAAATATTAGATAAAATTGTAGGCAATTTACTGTCAAATGCTATCAAATATACTAAGGACTATGGTGATATTATTGTAAAACTGATTGTTGAGAAAGAGAATTGTAAAATTCAAGTTACTGACTCCGGAATTGGCATTCCAAAATCACAACAAAAGAAAATTTTTCAATTATTTTATAGAACTCCAGCTGCCAAAGAATCTGGCAGCCTAGGTACTGGAGTAGGGTTAGTTTTGGCTAGAGATTTAGCCAAACTAATTGATGGTAAAGTGATACTGGAACAATCATCTTCTATTGGTTCTGTCTTTTCGTTAATTTTTCCATTTGATTTAATTATAAATGAAAATGTCGATGAACTAAATAGTTCAGAAAATAACCATATTAATATTCAAACGATAAATGAACCCAAAACAAAGGTTTTGTTAGTTGAAGATGATTTGGATTTATTGGATTTTAGTAAAAAGAAGTTAGATACTAAGTATCGCGTATTTGTTGCAGGAGATGGTATTACTGCTTTAGATATTGTGAAAAAAGAACAGCCAGATATAATCATTAGCGATGTAATGATGCCGAAGATGAATGGTACTCAATTATGTATGAACTTGAAAAAGAATATTGAAACTTGTCATATCCCAATTATACTTTTAACAGGACTAAGTTCTAAGGAAAATGTGATTCACGGCTTAGAAAGTGGAGCTGATGATTATATTACTAAACCCTATGATTATGAATTACTTCTAAGTAAGGTTGAAGGATTATTGCGTAATAGGTCAATGTTAAAGAAAAAGTTTTTAATTACGGATTCTAACATTGAAGAAATTGATTTTTCAAATAAGCTAGATGAAAATTTCATGAACGAACTTACTCAATATGTTGAAGAGAATATGAGTGACGAAAAATTTTCTGTTCAAGATATGTGCGAGGCAATGGGTATGAGTAGAACATCTTTCTATCATAAGATTAAAGGTTTGATTGATGTTTCACCGAATGAATTTATAAGAACGATACGTTTAAAAAAGGGAAGATTAATGTTACTCACTGGTAATTATAATGTGAGTGAAGTTGCTTATAATGTGGGCTTTTCAGATGCTAAATATTTCGGAACATTATTCAAAAAGTATTATGGTAAAAGTCCTTCAGTATTCTTAGCTGAAAAGAAGTCCAAACCATAACTTATATTAAGCCTTTAGATTTAAATTTTGGTATTCATTATCTATCACATAAATCTGGAATTATACGAAGTTGTTATTTGGGTTTAAATTAAATTACTACATCCTGCATAAATTTAAATCGAAAATCTCCCAATTACTATAGTAAACAAATTTTCTAAAATATAATTTTCATTGTAAAAACCTCTGTTAAGTACTGCTCTACTTAAGTTGGATATATTTCCAACCTCTAAAAACAGTAAATCAACCTAGTTATCATTTATATACGATAGAATTGTTATAACCAATTCATAGATATAATTTAAATAACTAGAACTCAATGAAAATTTCAAAAAAAGTATTACTTATTATTTGCCTCTTCATAGGGCATGTATCAATTTCCCAAGATAATTCTATTGGTGACTTTCAATTTAATAAAGATATTGGAAATCCAAAATTAGAGGGTTCTGCCATATTTGATGAAGCATCGCAGACTTACACAATAAAGGGAGCTGGACATAATATTTGGGGTCAACGTGACGAACATAGATACTTGTACAATAAAATAAAAGGAGATTTTATAGTAACCGCCAATTTTCGTTTTGAGGGCTACAATGAAGCTCATCGTAAAATAGGATGGATGACAAGGGCAACAGAAGATGATAATTCTGTAATGGTTGGTGGATTTATTCATGGTGATGGGTTAACTGCAGGTCAATGGCGAGAAAGAAAAGGGGCGGATATGCAGAATCCTGAGGATGATGTCTGGGCACCTAAACGTTTTTATGAAATTATTCAATTAGAAAGAAAGGGAAACACCTTTATAGTTAGAGCTGCGCATGCAGGTGAACCTTTGCAAGAAATTAGTTCGAAAACTTTACCGTTTATGCCAGAAGAAGCATTCACAGGTATTGTGATTGGTTCTCATGATGTAGATACAATCGAAACTGCTAAGGTTTGGAATGTTCGTATTGATCAACCCGTTAGTGAATCATATAATCCAAATAAAGAAGGTTGGATAGGATGTCGTATGGAAACGATGAATGTTTTTGATGGGAAACGAAAAGTGGTTTTAGAAAAGGATAGTCGATTCGAAGCACCAAACTGGATGCCTAATGGAAAAGACCTTTTGTTCAATATGGAAGGTTCTCTTTATACGATGCCTGCATCTGGAGGTGACATTACTAAATTAAATACTGGTTCTGCAGATAAATTGAATAATGATCATTGTATTTCATTTGATGGTAAAATGCTTGGAATAAGTCATGATGATGGAAAAGGGTCGAATGTTTTTGTATTACCATTAACTGGTGGAGAGCCAAAAGCAGTAACAACTGAAGCTCCTTCTTATTTACATGGATGGTCAGCTAATAATAAAGAAGTGGTTTATGTTGCTAAACGTAATAATAGCGAAGTATATGATATTTATAAAAAGAATATTAAGGGAGGCAAGGAAATTAAACTTACTAACAATAAAAAATTAGAACATGTTGATGGTTGTGAATATTCTCCAGATGGTAAATATATTTATTACAATGGCTCAAAAAATGGAGGTACTATGCAGCTGTGGAGAATGAAACCAGATGGTAGTGATAAAGAACAAATTACATTTGATGAGTATAATGATTGGTTTCCACATATTTCTCCAGATGGCAAGTGGATTGCATTTATATCATTTGAGCCAAATATTGAATTAAATTCTCACCCTTCATATAAGCAAGTTATGTTGCGACTAATGCCTGTCTCTGGTGGCACACCAAAAGTGATTGCTTACATGTATGGAGGTCAAGGTACAATTAATGTTAATTCATGGTCTCCTGATAGTAAACACATATCATTCGTTAGTAATTCTAAAAAATAATTTGAGATAAAATATCAGATTATAAGTTTTATAGTCTGGTAAAATTAAGAGTATTGTTTAGTTAGTTTAATCTTACACAGGGGAAGTTGTGTACCCCCTGTGTTATTTTTCAAGTTTCATTAATACATAAATTTTAAAATATGCTAATAAGAAAAAACTTTTTTAGTGTCATTGGTCTAATACTTTTTAGTCTATTCACTTCTATAAATATTACTGCTCAAAGTCAATTTAAAATATTATTAATAGCTGAAACTGCTGGCTGGCATCATGAATCAATTGATTATGGGGTAATTGCTATTAATGAATTGGCAGATACCCACAATTTTAACGTGGTTAGGCAGCAAGATGCTGTCAAAATTACAGAGGCGATTCTTAATGATTTTGATGCAGTGGTTTTTCTAAGTACAACCGCTGATATATTTGATAAAAACGAACAAGAAGCCTTCGAAAAATTCATACAATCTGGTAATGGTTATGTAGGTATTCATGCAGCTGCTGATACTGAGTATGATTGGCCTTGGTATACAAAATTAGTAGGAAGAATGTTTCATATTCATCCTGTTCAACAGACTGCAAAATTGAACATAATAGATCATGATTTTCCTGGTTTAGAGCATTTTCCAAACACCTTGTTGTGGACAGATGAATGGTATGAATTTGGACCTGATAAAGTAGATAACCTTCAAAATTTAATTTTGATTGATGAAGATAGTTATGATGAAAAGGTAACATGGAAGAATAGGGACTTAGATGTAAATGGAAATAGAACTATTGATAGAATAGGGGTTGGAATGAAAGTTCATCCTATTTCTTGGTATCATGAGTTTGATGGTGGCCGATCTTTTTATACTGCCTTAGGTCATATCAATAATGTATATAAAAACCGTTGGTTTTTAGAACACTTGTATGGAGGTATTTACTATGCGGCAACGGGAAAAGGTATTGAAAAAAACAATTAATTAACTAAACAGCTAAAATTATGAACCAAAAAAACATCGACCTCAAATCGATTCAAACCAAAAGAAAATATGGTTTTCTTAGGATTGGATTTTTATCGGTAATTATTTGTCTCAATGCTCAAAGGGCAGAAGCAAATATAAATACTGAAGCAATACTGATTGCAAAAAATGAAATTTTACAATCATCGGTAACAGGAACAGTTACTGACCAAAATGGAAGTCCACTACCTGGGGCTTCAGTAGTAGAAAAAGGTACAACGAATGGAACTCAAACTGATTTTGATGGAAATTTTACATTAGAAGTAGAATCTAATGCTATTTTGGTTTTTAGTTACATAGGATTTAAGAACCAAGAAGTTTCAGTAGATGGTCAATCTAACATCTCAACTGCAATGATAGAAGATGCTGCTGCATTGGATGAAGTAATTGTATTAGGTTATTCTTCTTCTACTAGGGGTGACTTAACTGGGTCAGTTGCATCGGTTGATGTTTCGGAGGCTACCAAAACGCCTATTGTTAATGCTGCAGAAGCTTTGCAAGGTAGGGTTAGTGGGGTAAACGTAGTTAGTAATGGTGATCCAGGAAGCAGACCGAAGATTACTATTAGAGGATTTGGGTCTAGTAATAATACAGATCCATTATATATTATTGATGGGGTGCAATCTGAGAACGGATTTCTTTTAAATAGTATAAATCCAAACGACATTGACCAAATAAACGTACTAAAGGATGGGGCAGCTGCTATATATGGAGCAAGAGCATCTAATGGTGTTATTATTATTACGACTAAAAGTGGTAGTTATAATATGGATAAAGCCGTTATTTCTATTGATGCATATTCAGGTTTTACTGATGCGATTAATGTTCCCAAATTACTCAATGCACAGCAACATGGTGATATGTTATATGAAAGTTTTACCAATGACGGGGTTACTTTTAATCATCCTCAATATGGTAATGGTTCTTCAGCGGTTGTACCTTCTACTTTAAATAATTATTCAAAAGTAGTATCCTACAATCCAATTGTAAGAGGAGAGAGAACGGCAACAGTAAATCCTAACGGTACAGATTGGCTAGCTGCTATTTTACAAACAGGGGTTACTCAAAGCGCATCAGTTTCGGTTCAAAACGGATCAGAGACTGGTAAGTATTATATTTCTTCATCTTATTTAAATAGAGAAGGTATTCAAATAAATACGGGATTTAAACAAGCAATAAATAGGCTGAACTCTGAATTTAAACTATCCGATAAATTAACAATTGGTGAGCATTTGAGTGTAACCTATTCTAAAGGGAATGGTGGAAATCAGCGAAATGGTGCTTTAAGAATGAACCCACTTATACCGGTATATGATGATTTAGGAGATTTTGCAGGATCTTCCACAACAGGAGCTACAGGTAATGTGCGTAATCCGGTTGCACAATTAGTAAGAGGTAAAGACAACTACGGTAAAACCATTAGAATTATCGGTGATATTTATGTTGCCGCAAAACTTTCAAATTCATTAACCTTAAAATCTACTGCAAGTGGAACATTAGATGTTTTCAATCAAAGGACTTTTCAGGCATTAGATCCAGAACATGGAGAACCATTAGCAACAAATACGCTAACAGAACTAGACCAAATCACCAATTCTTGGACATGGACAAATACCATAGGGTACAATAATTCTTTTAATAAACACAGTATAAGTGCCCTAGGTGGTCTTGAAGCTGTTAAGAATAACGGTAAGGGTAAGGAATTAGCCATAAATGGTTATTTATTTGAAAATCCTGAATTTTATCAACCAAATAATGGTAGTGGAACTCCAAACGTAAACTCTTCTTTCGATACAGCAAGTTCATTGTATTCTATTTTTGGTACCGCTACTTATAATTTTGATAGTAGGTATTACGTAACAGGAACATTGAGAAATGATAAATCTTCAAGGTTTAAAGGAGATAACCAAAGTCAAACCTTTCCTTCGGTTAGTGGGGGATGGGTAGTTAGTAATGAAAACTTTTTTCCTGAAGATGGTGCTTTCAGTAGATTGAAATTTAAGGGTTCTTATGGCCAAATGGGTAATCAAACTTTACCGGCAGATAACCCGACAATTAATATTTCCGTTTTAAGCGAATCACAAGCTAATTATGCCATTAATGGGACATCAATTTCAACAGGTGCTATTCTTCAAGATGTAGGTAATCCTAATCTAAAATGGGAAACTAGTGTTGCTACAAACGCAGGTGTAGAATTAGGTCTTTTTGATAATGCATTGAACATCGACTTTGAATATTTTAATATAGAGACAAAAGATTTGGTGAATAGAGACCAAAGTTTGATTAGTACAACTGCCATAGATGCTAGTGCTCCTTTAGTAAATTTAGGTACTGTAGTTAATAATGGTTTTGACTTTTCATTGTCTTATGATAAAGAAACTGGATCTGGTTTCACTTATGGAATATCAGCGAATATATCTAAATATAAGAATGAAGTTAAAGAGTTGATTTCAGACTTTCAACTAGGAGATTCTTATATAGGCGGAAATATTACTAGAACTGAAGTGGGTAGGCCAATCTCTTCATTTTATGGTAGAATAGTAACAGGTATAGATGATACCGGTAGATTTACATATCAAGATATTTCTGGTGATGGTGATATTACTGATGATGACAGAACGTATATTGGCTCACCACATCCAGATTTTACATATGGCGTAAATCTTTCAGTTGCATATAAAGGGTTCGATGTATCTGCCTTCTTTAATGGTTCTCAAGGAAATGATATTTATAATCATGAAAAGGTCTTTACTGATTTTCCTTCATTCGTTAATGGAAATAGAAGTGTAAGAGTTTTAAATTCATGGACACCTGCAAATACAGATGCAGCATTACCGGCATTAAGCGCAACAACACAAAACAACGAGATTAATCCAAATACATTTTTCGTGGAGGATGGGTCTTTTTTAAGATTAAAAAACCTTCAAATAGGGTATACGCTACCCAAAATCGCACTAGAGAAAATTGGTGTTTCTTCATTAAGATTATATGTGCAAGGGTCAAACCTAATTACATGGACAAAATATGATGGTTGGGACCCTGAAATCATCTCATTTAACAATCTTAATTTGGGAATTGATAGTGGTGTTACCCCTCAGAATAGAATTTTAACCTTAGGACTTAATATAAAAATATAATAAGATGAAAAAGAAACTGATAACATATACGTGTTTGCTTTTTGTAATTCTTGCCTGTAGTGATGATTTTACTGAAATAGGTGCGAATGGAGCTTTAAGCGACGAATCTTTAGCTAACCCTGCAGGTGTAGACTTACTTTTAATTGGTGCATATTCCTCTTTAGATGGTATTAGAAATAATAGAACAGGAAATGAATGGGGTGCTTCAGGTGATAACTGGTGGATGGACGTAGTAGCCGATGAAGCTCATAAAGGTAGTACTGATGGTGATCAACCTGATTTGTATGATGCTGAAATTTTTAATTGGTCAACTAGTAATCCTTTTTTTCTTGGAAAATGGGAGGCATTATTTGCAGGTGTTAATCGTTCCAATGCTGTTATTTCATTAATTACTACAATTGAGGATGCTGAATTGACAGGACAATTAGCTGAAGCAAGATTTCTAAGAGGGCATTTCAACTTTGAACTCCAAGCTTCCTTTGGAAATGTGCCTTATATATCAGAAGAAAATTTAGCAAACTCTGAATATAACCAACCTAATCCTGGTCCAATATGGGAGCAAATAGAGGCAGATTTTCAGTTTGCTATCGATAACCTTCCATCATCACAAAATGATGTAGGTAGACCAAATTCATGGACAGCAAAGTCTTATATGGGTAAGGTACTATTGCAACAGGAAAAATGGGGAGCTGCTTTAAGTATTTTAAATGATGTAATTAATAACGGGCCATATGATTTAAATGCCGAGTTCGTTGATAATTATGCTTTAGCGGGTGAAAATAGCATTGAATCAATTTTTGCAATACAGTTTACTGCTGATAGTGGTCAGTCATTTAATGGAAATAGAGGAGGATCTATTGGCCAACCTGCAGATGGTGCACTAGGTACGTGTTGTGGATTCTATCAGCCTACACAAGATTTGGTGAATGCATTTCAAACGGATGCAAATGGACTTCCATTATTAGATACTTATAATGATTCTGATGTAGATAATGATGCAGGTATAAATGATGATGAAGCTTTTACACCATATTCAGGACTTTTAGACCCCAGACTTGATTATACTGTAGGTAGAAGAGGTATTGAGTATAATGGGTTTGGAGCGATGCCAGGTAAGTCTTGGGTTCGTGCAACATTTGCGGATATCTCCGGTCCATATTTGCCTAAAAAACACGTATATCGAACAGGTGAAGATGCAAATAGAGGTACTACAGGGGCTTGGGGACAGCAATCCTCAGGAATTAATTATGATATTTTAAGGTTTGCAGATGTATTATTAATGGCTGCAGAAGCAGCTGCACAAACGGGCGACTTAGATACGGCTGTCAAATATGTTGATAGAATAAGATTAAGAGCAAAAAATATGACATATATAAAAACCGAAGACGGAACTTCAGATGCAGCTAATTATAATATTAATCTCTACGATTCTTTTCCTAATCAAGAATTTGCTGTAAAGGCCGTGAAGCATGAACGTCGACTAGAACTTAGCATGGAAGGGAAAAGACTTTTCGATTTAAGAAGGTACGATACTTTTGTACCTGTCATGAATGAATATATAGCCAATGAAGCAAGGACTATTCCTAATTTTGGTGAAAAGGCTAGACCTGTACAAGAGGCATTTAAACTATTCCCAATTCCTATTAATGCTATAGATTTAAGTGGTGGTGTATTAAGTCAAAATCCAGGATTTTAGTTTTTTTATTTTGAGTTGATTACAAGCAGAACATTTTTTTTGTTCTGCTTTTTTTTGATTATTTACTAATTGTACTTAATACAGTTCAAAATGGAATTTGATTAATTATGAGAAGGCATTTCATTAGTCTTTTTTTAGAATTACTTATAGTGAATCGTAACTGTAATCTTCTATCGGGTAAATGAGTAGTGTTAATAATGTTGATCAAGGCTAGATATACCCTGCTAGAATACATTTTATAAAAACCTATATTTTATAGAGTTTAACTGATGTATGATAAATGTAGTTTTATGATGTTATTTGCCGATACAAAAATTTGCAAAAATATTCCCTAGCAACTCATCATTGGTTACTTGTCCTGTGATTTCTCCTAAATGGTAAAGCGCTTCCTTAACATCAATAGCCATTAAGTCACTAGAAATATTTTCTTTCATACCAAATTGCACTTTTTCTATTTCTTCAAGTGATTTAAGTAAAGAATCATAATGTCTAGTATTTGTGACAATAGTTTCGTTGTTACGAAGTGCGCCTGTATTAACAAATTCTAAAAGGCTATTTTGTAATTCTTCTACTCCTTCCCCTGTTTTTGCAGAAAGGTATTTAACGCTATCTAAGTGCTTTCCTATCTTATCTTTATC
>JGI24519J20070_1000365_pt1 | contig 13043 bp, 13 predicted proteins | sample LinPmetageLP43_FD_20070 | JGI IMG/M metagenome (IMG submission 20070) | reverse complement strand
CGAAGTCATGAGCGAAGTGATGCAGAAAGCCTTGGCTATGCAATATGATGCTCCTGCGTCAATTCAATAACCGTGTTGCACTCAGCTCCTGCAACCGCCCTATTGATTAGTCGTTAGCAGCCAGTAACTATACATATTTTAGACCAGCATTAAGGCTCATCACGTATCGGATTTCTCGAAAAACACGGCTGCCTCAAGTTCCAAAAATCTCAACTCAGGACGGAGGGCAACCTGACCGCTATCACTAGTCAGTGGGCTCGAATCCTCGTCCCGGCGCTGCCGCGCAGAATGCTTGACGCATCCTCAAGCCGGCCGATGGCGGCGATCTTGCCGGTTCCTGCGAACCGCGCGGCGGCCTTTGCCTTTGGCAACATCGAGCCCGCCGGCAGGCTGATGTAGTCGAGATCATCCACGCTCAGAGCACTCACCCGTTGGGCCTGCGGCGTACCAAAATCACGGTATACCGCGTCAACATCGGTCAACAGAAGCAACGCATCGGCATCTATCTGCTCTGCAAGCAGTGCGCTGGCAGCATCCTTGTCGATGACTGCCTCCACGCCAACAAGGCTTCCATCGCGCCGACGTACCACGGGAATGCCACCGCCCCCCGCGCAGATGACAATCACATCATTGCGCAGCAGTATCTTCAGCACTGACAAGTCCGGAATTTCAAGCGGCGCCGGCGACGGAACCACGCGACGCCACTTGTCACCATCCTGCGCAATCGACCAGTTGGCGGCAGCGGCCCTGCGCTCAGCTTCGGCCTTTTCGTAGACAGGCCCGACAAACTTGGTTGGCTTCTGAAACGCCGGGTCAGCCAAATCCACCACTACCTGGGTCAACAGCGTTGCGACCGGTTTCTGGTGATTGATGGCATTCTCCAGCTCCTGCTCGATCATATAGCCGATCATGCCTTCGGTCTCGGCACCCAGTACATCAAGCGGGTCGGCGCCAGCAGGTCGATAGGCCGCGCCCTGCAGGGCCAACAGGCCGACCTGCGGCCCATTGCCATGGGTAATCACTATCTGATGGCCTTCCTTGATCAGCTCCGCCAGCGCGGCAGCGGCCTTGTTCACGTTGGCCCGCTGGGTCTCTGCGGTCATGGCCTCTCCCCGCTTGAGCAGAGCATTGCCCCCCAGAGCGACGACGATCAGCATGCTAGCCTCCCAGGGTCGCGACCAGAACCGCTTTGATGGTGTGCATTCGGTTTTCCGCCTGATCGAACACAATAGATGCCGGGCTCTCGAATACCTCTTCCGTCACTTCCATGCAATCGAGGCCGAATTCACGCTGAATTTCAGCCCCTACAGCAGTTTCTGCATTGTGGAAGGCAGGAAGACAATGCATAAAGCAGGCGCGCGGATTACCGGTCTTCTCCATCACCTCGCGGGTGACCTGATAGGGCTTGAGCAACTTGATGCGCTCTGCCCATTTCTCCTTGGCCTCGCCCATGGAGACCCAGACATCGGTGTAGATAAAATCCACCCCCTGCACAGCCTCATCCACGCTCTCGGTCAGCATGAGACGCGCACCAGTCTGCTCTGCGATTTCTTGAGCCTCACGCTGCACGCTCTCTTCAGGCCAGCAGGCACGCGGAGCACAGAGGCGCACATCCATGCCCATTTTGGCGCCACCGATCAGCAGACTGTCGCCCATGTTGTTGCCTGCATCGCCGAGAAAGGCGTAGGCAACCTGATGCAACGGTTTGTCGACATGCTCCTGCATGGTCAAGAAGTCAGCCAGAATCTGGGTTGGGTGAAACTCGTCCGTCAGCCCGTTGTAGACCGGAACACCCGAGTAATCAGCCAGCGTCTGCACCACCTCTTGCCCAAACCCCCGGTACTCGATGGCGTCATAGATTCGGCCAAGCACCCGCGCGGTATCCTTGACCGTTTCCTTGTGACCAATATGGTTCCCGGAAGGCCCGAGATAGGTCACTCTGGCGCCCTGATCATAGGCGGCCACCTCGAACCCAACGCGGGTTCGGGTGGAGCTCTTTTCAAAAATGAGGGCAATATCCTTGCCCTGCAGGCCAGGACGCTCGGTACCGGCGTACTTGGCCGCCTTGAGATCGGCTGCCAACTTCAGCAGAAAAGCGATCTCTTTCGGCGTGTAGTCGCGCAGCGTCAGAAAGCTGCGATTTTTCAGATTGAATGCCATAACCTGTTGTCTCCTGTCCTGTTCACACCGGATCACGTGCCGTTGGGCAGCTCATGCAATGGCCGCCACCACGGCCACGGCCAAGCTCGGCGCCAGGAATCTCCAGCACTTCAATACCGGCTGCTTTCAGCTCAGCGTTGGTATCGTCATTGCGGTCGTAACCGATGACTACGCCGGGACGAATCGCCAGCACGTTGTTGCCATCATTCCACTGTTCACGTGCCCGCTCCTCCTCGGTAGCGCCACCCGTGGGCACAATGTGTAGCTTGCTGTAGCCGAGCACCTCGGCCACGATCTCGAAGATCGGCCGCGGGTCCTGACGGAAATCCAGTGCACCTTCAACATTACCGGGGCGGATGTCGTAGCACACCAACTCATCCGCCACTTCCTTGAAGGTTGTCACCACATCGCCACCGCACAGGGTAAAAACGGTGTCCAGGTGCATGGCCGAACGGGACTTGGGTATGCGGAAAGCCAGCACGCGCTCGACCACGCCGTTGGCGAACAGGGCCTGCGCCAACTGGCCGACCGCTTGCGGCGAGGAGCGCTCCCCCATGCCAACCAGTACCGTCTTGTTGCCGACGGGCATGATGTCGCCACCTTCAAGGGTCGCCAGGCCATGATCGACTGTCGGGTCACCCCAGTGAATGTTCGTGCGGCCAGCGAAGTTCGGGTGAAACTTGTAAATGGCGGTATTCAGCAGAGTCTCCGGACGACGGGCATTCCAGTACATGGGGTTAACCACGACACCGTCATAGATCCAGGCGCTGTTATCCCGAGTAAAGAGCGCGTTTGGCAACGGCGGCAATACAAATCCGTGGTGCCCGATGTAACTGCCGAACAGCCCCGAAGGCTCAAATGGCAACTCCTCTACCGTCAAGCCACCCAGCAGGTGCGTCGCCAGCAGCTCACTCGGAATCTCTTTCATCCAGCTGGCCAGCTCCGCTTTCGCCCCCACCCCTACCTGGTCTGCGGTAATTCGGTGATCGAGCACCCAGCTGCGCGCTTCTGCATTATCGAGGGTTTCTGCCAGTAGGGTGTTGACGTCCAACACCTCCACCCCTTCGTTGCGCATCGCCTGGGTAAAGACGTCGTGATCCTTTTGAGCCTGTTTTACCCAAAACACATCATCAAACAGCAGCTCCTGGCAGTTACCAGGGGTCAAGCGCCGGTGCGCCAAACCAGGCCGGCAGACAACCACCTGGCGCAGACGCCCAGTTTCAGAATGCACACCAAGCTTTTGTACAGACATATCCATTTCTCCATATTCCATTGGTGAACCGCTCAAAGCAGGGTGGAAATGCTCAGAACGACGGTTATGAACAGGATCAAAATAAGCAAAAGAGGCCAGATGAAAGCCAGCCAGCGGTCATAGGAAACCCGGCCAATGGCAAGCCCGCCAACCACGACTGCAAATGTCGGATTGATGAAGTTCACCAGCCCGTTTGCGGACTGATAGGCAGTTACGACGAGGTCGCGTCCTACGCCAGCGAAATCGGCCAAAGGAGCAAGAATCGGCATGGACAGCACGGCCAGTCCGGAAGACGATGGCACCAGAAAACTCATAGCCGCCTCAATCCAGAACATCAGATTGACGAAAGCCAACCCGCCAACCCCGTCCAGTGCTTGTGCTGCACTGTGCAGCATGGTGTCTGCGATCAGGCCGTTTTCCATGATCACCACAATCCCGCGCGCCAGCCCAACAACCAATGCCACACCCAGCAACTCTCTGGCACCGTCAACAAAATGATTGGTGAGGCCCTTCTCACCCAGCCGCGCAATCACGCCGATAACGATCGCAGCGCCCAGGAACAGCGCGCCCATTTGTGCCATCCACCAGCCTTGCGATGAAACGCCCCAGATCATCACTGCGAACGTCACCGCAAACAACACGAGCACAACCGACTGTATACCAGTCAGGTGATCACTATGCTCCTCAGCTTCCTGACGCTTCAGGAAAAAGGCCTTGTGCTCTTCAAACTGTTTGGCAACAGCAGACCTGGACGGGTCCCGCTTCACCCGATGGGCATAGACCATTACGTAGGCGATGCAGATCACCAGACCGCCAAGCAGAATCACGAACCGCGGGATAATCCCGTCAGTGAAAGGAATACCCGCCGCATTAGCGGCAATAACCGTCGCGAACGGGTTGATTGTCGAACCAAGCACACCAATGCCGGCACCGACCAGAATGATCGCCACGCCGGTGACGGAGTCATACCCCGCCGCCATCATCACGGGAATCAGCAAGGCATAGAACGCCAGCGTCTCCTCAGCCATGCCATAGGTCGTGCCGCCGATGGCAAACAAGCTCATGAGTATGGGGATCATCCAGATTTCATGGCCCTTCAGATGGACCATCGCCGACCGTATGCCGGTATCAATGGCGCCAGTGGCATTCACTACCCCAAGAAAGCCCCCAAGAAAGAGCACGAACAGCGCCACATCAATTGCATTGGCAACATAACTGTCCGGATCGTAAAAACCTGCACCGGGTGCCAGCATCACCTCAACGATGCCTTGCGGATTCGGCTCGACTTCATGGTAAGTGCCGGCGACCGCGACCTCACGCCCAACCGCCTCGTTCATCTCGCGGTCAAACTTGCCTGCCGGCATGATCCAGGTGAGACCGGCCATCAGAATGATAAGAAGGAAAAGAATCGAATACGCGGTAGGAAAACGGGAAGCCAGATCCTGGCTCTTATCTTTCTCTAGCTCGGGTGCACTGTCCATTGGACACCTCCAGAAGAATATACGCTATCACCTGCCGTCTGGGCACCACGCAATTACTGGGCAGATATGTTAAAGGCGAAAGCTCAAGCACTGAGCACCCCCCCACTAACATACACCACTGAATGTTTCACGTCCAATACATCACAAAATATGCAGAGTAGATTTGCCGCTATTCGCCCAGCACGAATCTAGTTCGGCATCATGGCACTAGCTGTCCAGCCCGACTGCTTCCGCTTTTAACGCCTCCTTCAAGCACTGATCTACTTGGAGATAGCCATGGTATACCTTTCCTCTGAAAACGGTCTCGGGATCGTATTCGTGAAATTTAGCGAACCACCGAACCTATCGATGTGCGAGCAGGTGTTGCCGTGGCTCTGGCTCGCGATGCCCAAACGCTATTGTGCTTGGGCCAGGGAAACCTGGCGGCAGATGCATCACGAGCACCAGGTAGTTGCGCGCTGCACAGTGGAACGGTTAATGCGTGAAATGGCGATCTGCGGCGTAACACGGGGCAAAACGGTGAAGACCACACAAATCGATCCTGACAATGCCAATCCCTGGGATCTGGTAAGGCGCCAGTTCGCTGCCGTATGCCCCAATCAGCTCTGGATCGCCGATTTCACGTTCGTTTCAACCTGGCAGGGATTTGCTTATGCGGCATTCATCGTCGATGCCTACTCAAGGTTTGTCGTGGGCTGGCGAGTCGGCCGGCACATGCGCACAGAGTTTGTCCTAGATGCTCTGGAACAGGCGCTTCACACTCGTCGGCCTGAGCCCCACCGGCTGGTTCATCACAGCGACAAGGGCTCGCAATATCTGTCGATTCGCTACAGCGAGCGGCTGGGCGAAGCTGGTATTGAACCCTCGGTTGGCAATACCGGTGACAGCTACGACAACGCACTGGCAGAGACCATCAACGGCCTCTACAAGCGGGGGTCATGGAAAAGCGTAGACCGCCTGGAGTAGGAAACACTGAAGTGGGTGACCTGGGGCCGTCTCAAGTTCCAAGTGCAAAACATCATCAGTGAATAGAACCCAGCTGGTTAGTGGCCTGTAGCTGGAGATATTCAACCAGCACCTCAACAGGGAGTTTCCAGCCCAGCGTTTGTCTGGGTCGAGTATTGAGCAGCTCGGCGATCTCGTCCAGGCGTTCCTGACTCACCCGCGACAAGTCAGTGCCCTTGGGAAGGTACTGTCGCAGCAGGCCGTTGGTATTCTCATTGCTGCCACGCTGCCAAGGGTTGTGCGGGCCGGCGAAGTAAATGTTCATCCCGGTGCGGGCGGAAAGCTCTGCATAGCGTGCTGTTTCGCTCCCCTGGTCGTGCGTCATAGTTTTCAACAACGAGGGTGCTATCCGTGCAAGCTCCCGGGTCATCGCCTCTAGCGCGGCATCAGCTGTAGGGGCATCAAGCTTCGCCAGGATCACAAAACGGCTAGTGCGCTCAACCAGTGTCGCTACCGCTGAACGGTTGCCAGCCCCCATGATCAAGTCGCTTTCCCAGTGGGCTGGGACCTGCCACCCTTCGACCTCTTCGGGGCGGTTACGGATGTTCTGTTCAGCAGGGTAGCGCGCTCGGCGCTTGCCTTTGCCCTGACGCAGGTAGGCAATCAGCTGACGCTTCAGCTCTCCGCGCGGGTAGGCGTAGATAGCGAGGTATATGCTTTCGTGGCTCACGTGGCGTTCCGGTCTGTCTGGCAAAAAGACCTTCAGTCTGGCGGCTACCTGCTGTGGTGAGCAGCCCATGGCGAGCATCTTCACGACCACCTGCCATAGCTCGCTGTCAGGATGCAGGTGCCGAATGTCGCGTGGCAAGCGGCACCGCTGCGCTGACAGCTACTCGGCGGTGGAACAGCAATAAGCGTCATGCTGACGATTACGCCTGAGCTCTCGGCTAAGGGTGCTGGGCGACCTGCCGAGCGCGCTGGCGATTGCTCGAAGGCTATGGCCGGATTGGCGCATAAGCATCAAGGCGACACGGTCCTCGATGCGCAAGTGCATATAGTGACTTGGCACGACAACTCCTTACATTAAGTGTTGCACTCAGCTCCTGCAACCGCCCTTCGAAAATCATTTTTGGCATAACTGGGTTGCTGGTTAACTTCGGAATCTGGATCCCTTAATTCCGTTCGGTGCGACTTCTCAGTCAAAATCTTCAAATTGTCAGGTGTGCGCCGGAGGATCCATACGGGCTTACCCTGCCATTCCACAGTCATCATAGCGCCAGGTTCAATCTTCTCTGGATCCAGTTTAACCGGAGCACCGGCCGCCTTTGCCCTAGCACTGGGATTCCATGTTTGTACGAGAGGTGTAGCAACCCCGACCAAGCCTGCGCCTGCCACAAATGATGTTGCGACAGTCAAAAACCAGCGCCGCTGCTCATTTACTTTTGTCATATTTTTAATACTCCCATCTGATTCTTCACCGTATTGCTAAAAAATCATTTCTGCGCCGGACTAGGTTTCGCTTTCGTCCTAGCCGGGCTTTTATTTATAGGCTCGCTAGATTCATCAGGTCGATGAATACCGACCAGCTTGGTCCGCTTGAGCAACAGGGCATTGATTGCGACGACGGCGGAGCTACCCGACATCGACAGTGCTGCGATCGCGGGGCTAAGCACAAACGGGTAGAGGACACCAGCTGCGAGCGGAAATGCGATCACGTTGTAGCCCACTGCCCACCATAGGTTTTGGTGCATCTTGCGTAGGGTTGCGCGTGACAACTCAATTGCTCCAACGATATCGTAGGGGTCACTTTTCATCAGTACCACGTCGGCACTTTCCATCGCCACATCGGTGCCGGCACCGATAGCAAAGCCAACGTCCGCCTGGGTAAGTGCAGGCGCATCGTTAACACCGTCGCCCACCATCCCGACCCTTTTACCCCTGGCTTGTAACTCCTTTACTTTCGCCGCTTTTTGGTCTGGCAGCACATCGGCCATTACGCTTTCGATGCCAAGGTCCGCAGCAATACGCTTAGCCGTACCAGCGTTATCACCGGTCAACATTACTACTTCAATACCGCGCTCGCGCAGCTTCGCCACAGCGGCTTTGGCTGTTGGTCTCGCTGCATCGGCGATAGCAATGAGCCCAATTACCCTGCCCTTCTGGGCCACATGAACCACTGTACGGCCTTCGCCCTGCAGTCTCGTGGCAGCGGCTTCGAGGGCACCGAGAGCAAGATTTTGTGTATCCATCAACAGACGGTTACCTAGAAATACGGTGCCGTCTGCGGTTTCTGCTTGCGCGCCCATGCCATCAATACTTTTAAAACCTGTGGGCGCAGTAACGGTCAGCTCTGATGCGCGGCGCAAGATCGCCTGTGCAAGCGGGTGTGCGGACCCCTGCTCGACAGCCGCGGCAGCTAGCAATACCGCATCTTCGGTAATGCCTGCTGCCATCACCATCTCAACGACTTCTGGCTTACCGATGGTGAGGGTACCGGTCTTGTCAAAAATGATGACGTTAAGCTTGGTGGCGTCTTCCAGAGCAGAAGCGTTCTTGAACAGGATGCCATTCATGGCGCCGAGGCCGGTGCCCACCATCACAGCCATGGGCGTGGCGAGCCCCAATGCGTCCGGGCAGGCGATGACGAAAACAGTAATAGTCAGTGTCACTGCGAACAACAGCGGCTGACCGATCCACCAGAACCACACGGCAAACGTAACCAATCCGACGACGACCGCGGCAATGACCAGCCACTGAGCGGCCTTGTCCGCAAGCAATTGCGCAGGAGCTTTTGAGTTCTGCGCCTCCTGCACCAGTTTTACGATCTGTGCCAGCGCGGTGTCGGCGCCCACCTTGGTTGCCTTGTAGCGAAAGCTGCCACTGGTGTTGATTGTCGCGCCTATCACCGTATCTCCAGGGCCCTTCTGCACCGGCATCGACTCCCCGGTCAGCATGGACTCATCTACCAGAGACTCACCTTGTTCCACCAAGCCGTCGACCGGGATTTTGTTGCCCGGCCGGATCACTACTAGGTCTCCCGCCATCACTTCAGAGGTCGATACTTCTATTTCGGAGCCATCGCGGATAACGCTTGCCTTTGGCGGGGCAAGATCCATTAGTGCGGTGATCGCAGTCGAGGCACCAGCGCGGGCGCGCATTTCCAGCCAATGGCCGAGCAGGATAAAAACCAGCAGCACGGTAACGGCTTCAAAAAACTGATCGCTCTCGAAAAAGAACGTGGCGCCGACACTGAACAAATAACCGGTGCCAACAGATAGCACCACCAGCACTGCCATGTTTAGTACGCCGTTCTTGAGCGCGCGCCAGGCGGCTACAAAAAACGGCCAACTTGGATAAAGAATGGCGACACTGGCGAGAACAAACAGCCATAGGTTAAGCTCAAGACCGAATGGCGGAGCGGGTGGCGTGAACAGACCCCCCATTGGCGAATAAACAAAAATCGGCAGGCTGAACGCAAGACATACCCAGAATCGATTGCGCATGTCGCGCACCATCGCTGCCAAATCCTTTCCGCCGCCATGACCCATCTCATGCGCCATCTCCGCCGACTTGGCCCCCTTGCCGTCGGGCTCAGCGTGGCCCTTGTGAAGAGTGGCCGCTGCCGATGGAGTAAAGTCAGGCTTGGGGGCTTCAGGTGCAGGCTTGGAGACTGTATCGGATTTCGCAGCAACCGAAGCGGGTGCTGCGGGTTGTGGATCCTGCGTTGCGTGCCTTTCGTGGCCCCCGCTAGCGGGAGGGGCGGCCCGCCCATCGGACTCATTCTCATGCTGGTGCATCACCAACTTAATATCGGCGACATTGAGCTGAGTTTCGTCGTAACGCACGGTAGCGCTTCCTGCACCATAATTCACCGTAACGCTTTCGACACCGGGGACCATACCGATTCGTGCTTCAACCTCATATAAATTCAACAAGGACAACATGTCGCTGACATTTATAACGCTCGTTTTCATCATATCGCCCTCATTGGTTTCATTTACAAAATGCTTGTACATCTCTGGCGGCGTGCCAACAGGCCACTTCAGGGATTAATGGCCGTACGGCACACATGCTTTGGCAGCATCTCGCCGCTACAACGATAACCACACTTATGGATTCTAAGTTTTATGTCCTCAAGGCCAACAAGCGTCTCGTCATAGATCACGGTCGCACTGTCGCCGACATAATTGACCTCTGCCTTCTCGATGCCTGACATTTTCATAAGTTGTTTCTCGACGCCCCTTGCACTAAGCGCTGAGAGCATTCCGCCTACTTCAATCACGTTAGTTTTCATTACTGCTCCGAATTGATGTCTGAGAAAGTCGTGTTACCCACGCGATTACTTCGCAAGATGAGCGTTTTCGAGATTTGATATATCATAGGAAAATACGATCTGAGGGTCCGGCTGGACAAGCTGCTCAACCTTGTCTGCATAATGCAGGCGACTAAGCACGTCTTTAATGATATTGAGCCGCGCCAGACGTTTATCGTTGGCGCGCACAAGCGTCCACGGCGCCATTGGGGTGTGGGTTCGTGCAAGCATCTCATTGCGGGCCGCGCTGTACGACTTCCAGTACTTCAGCGCCTGCTTATCAATTGGGCTTATCTTCCATTGCTTGAGCGGATCTGTTTTGCGGTCATCCAGACGTTGCTTCTGTTCCGCCTTATCTATATCGAGGTAGTACTTGAGAAAACTGATACCCGAACGTACGAGCATGTTCTCGAAATCGGAAACTGAGGTCATAAACTCCTCATGTTCAGCCTCTGTACAAAAACCCATAACCCGCTCAACACCAGCCCGGTTATACCAACTACGGTTGAAAATCACGAGCTCCTGAGCCGCCGGCAAATAGGGAACATAACGCTGGAAATACCACGATGTTCGATCCCGATCTGAAGGCTTACCAAGTGCCACGACGCGCGTTTCGCGGGGGCTCAAATGCTGGACGATGCGTTTAATCACGCCGTCTTTTCCTGCGGCATCTCGGCCTTCCAAGATAATCAGGATCTTATCGTCACACTCAATGAAATGACGCTGCAGCTTGACCAACTCGACCTGCAGCTGATGAAGGTTATTCTTGTACTCCTTTTTAGTAATCGGGACCGTGTGATCACCTGCGTACTGATTGTGAGTATTTTTGCTCATGACTATTTCCTCACCCAGATTCGATATAGAAAGTTATAAACAGACACATAAACGAGCCCGGCATAAGCACCGTAAAGAAAGCTTTCGACCAATCCGATACCAAAACCACCCCAACTATTCGGTTCGAATCCAGGCAGAATTTGTTGAAGAAAAACAGACATATGAATGCTTCCCGGCGTTACCAGGCCGAACACAACACAAAAAATAAACGTAAGCGTGGTGAATATTGCTAAAGACCATGTCACGACTTTAATATTCAACATTTGAATGCATCCTTGTTTATTGACCTTAGCACCTAATGGTCAATGTTGAAGACCCTTACCCTTTTTCAAAGGGCGTTTCTCGCCCTCTTTCACAGCAGGCTTATTCCCTGCTTGATGTCCGCCGTGGCCATGGCTTCCATGGCCAAACATATGCATCGCTATGAAACCAGCGCCAAATAAAACCCAAACCCAGTTTTGCGAAAGCCATTCCATGATTTACTCCTTTATTTATTATATTTTATTCTGCTGACCTCGCTCTTACACTGACCTGGATCAACTTAATGACCGGTATTTAATTTTTCTTTGTCTAGGCTACTATTTACTAAACTTTTGGAAGGCCTCGGACAAAACTATGCATATGTAATAAACCGCGCGATTTGAAATACATAGGACAAAGATTCAGAGTAATAATTCGAGAAATTCAATCGCTTAGCTACACGACATATTTTAGGCAAAAAAAAGCGCCTATTAAGGCGCAAAACATCTCTTCTGAAGGAATTAAAATTGCAATAGATGTCAAGATTAAGTGAACCAATGACTTTTCTGAAAATCATTAAAGTACTAGGTCAATATAAGTCTCCATAAAAAATCACTTGGCCAATTTCAAATTCGTAAGGAATTTGAATAATATGAACGTGTCGCACACTAGCGCTTCAAAAAACCTCGAACGGATATTCTATGATCAGACGAACTTCATCGAGGTCGGCTTCGAACTCAGTAGCGCGAGTAGTTGCTTGACGAAGCCTAAAGGTCAAGCCTCTAGCCTGACCACTTTGGACAATATAGCTCGCTTCAACGTTACGCTCCCAACGCTTCTGATCTGTCAGCGGAGCGCCATTCCCATCACGTCGGACGTAGACATCGTTAGCTCCAGAATAATTGGCGCCCTCTCCTTGCGCGTAGCGCGTCATCAGACTAAGTCCGGGGAAACCAAACGCCGCCATATCCAAGTTATACCTGATCTGTCGAGAATTTTCTTTTGGCGAATTAAAGTCGCTATATTGAATCGAGTTGTCCAAATAAATAGAGCCTGACTGACGCAGGTAATCGAAGTCGTCATCCCCACTATTTCTTTGCAGCGCAAGGGTGATCGTATGAGACCCAAACTGCAACCCCACATTACCACTGTATATATCGTTATCAAATCGACCTAGCAATTCACGCCCTTCATCGACTGCCTTGTAATAGTTAAGGCCACTAATAAGTGTTAGATTATCTGCCAATGGGTAAGTAAAGGTCATTCCAGCATAGTGCTGGTCCCATGCATCCTTTAAACGACTGGTGTAAAGACTTACATTCACGCTATCACTTACCTCATAATCGCCACCAAAATAAGCAATCCAAGGTGAGTCAACTGAACCCGCATACCAAGTAGTGAAATCTCCACTCAGGCTGCTCGTATTAGGTTGATTCATTGAATGAAGGCGGCCCGCTTGCACAGTCAACTTGTCTACGTCTGTGCTGACCAAGCTAAAGCCCCGAAAGCTTTTCGGAAGTAATCGATAGTCACCATAATATACTACCGGTGTCTGCGGAAACACATCGCCGGCTTTGAATTCGGTATCTTGGAATCGAGCTTTTATTGCTCCACCAATTTTCGAGTAGCTACTTTCAGGACGGCCATCACTATCATAGGTCAACACGTCAACAGAGCCGCCTGCGCCTGAACGTCCACCACCAGAATCCAGCTTGAGTCGGCGGTCTCAGGGTCTAAGTGCAACACTCAGTTGATGGTCTGAAGGTTATTGCTCTGCGAGAGCTGAAGGTATTCAACAAGCACCTCCACCGGGAATTTC
>JGI24519J20070_1000361_pt1 | contig 13150 bp, 10 predicted proteins | sample LinPmetageLP43_FD_20070 | JGI IMG/M metagenome (IMG submission 20070) | reverse complement strand
GGCTTTTATAGCCCTATTATCATCCATGGGATTTTCTGTAATTATCTCAAGAAGTCCAAGATTAAAAAAGGGCATTGTAAAGGTGAGAAAAAAGGTCTCCAGACCAAGTAAGTAAAATTACTCCATGAGAAGGTCTACTTTGCTCTCTCCACAACAGCTATTACGGTTTCTCTTGTAAACAAGAAATCATAGGTTCCCATTTTAGAAAACATGATACTGAATTGGATATATTTACAATATCAAATTATAAAATTAAAGAATTAAAGAATCTACAAAGTCTAGAATTACGATAGGATCAACAACGTATTTAAGACATGAAGGATATCCCTTTTTAGATACAAAAGACAACAGTGCTATTTATCTAAATTAATACCGAAAGATTTTAATACTACTTTGATTCAAATAAAAAAATTCTTAGCCCCCAATTACATGGAACTAGACCAAATTATAGATACTATTTATCCATTAGCCTCGGCATCAAAAAACTTGATAAAGAAGTCAATAGTTGAAACTAAGTTTCCAAAAGGGCATATTCTATTCAGAGCAAATAAAATTGAAACAAGCATTTATTTCATCAAAAAAGGAATTGCAAGGGCATACGCCTATTCAGATGAAAATGAAATCACTTTTTGGTTCGGTAAAGAAGGTGACCCTATAGTTTCCATGCAAAATTATGTCAATAATAAAAAAGGATATGAAGATGTGGAGTTATTGGAAGATTGCGAACTCTATGAACTAAAAACAGAAAAACTTCAACAGTTATTTTTAGAAGACATACACATTGCAAATTGGGGACGTAAATTTTCAGAATTCGAGCTTATTAAATCTGAAGAGCGTCTTATTTCTTTACAGTTTAATACTGCAACCCAAAGGTATTTAGCACTTCTTGAAAATTACCCTAGCATTATACAGCGGGTACAACTAACGCATATTGCATCTTATTTAGGCATTACCCAAGTTAGTTTAAGCAGAATTAGAGCGAGTATAAAATAAATTGCTTATTTATCATTTGTTAAATAATTTCTGCTCGATGTTTATGAATTTTGCCATATAATATTATTCCCTGATAAACAAAAAAACTGTTTTAACCTTCTTAGAATTGGGAATAATCTAAAACTTATTTTAAAATAAATTTAGATATGTCAAATAGCATTAAAATTAAATCATTCCTATTTTTATTCCTATCTGTTGTACTTCTTACGGGCTGTAATAATAAAAGCAAATCAGGTAACTCAACTGCAGATGCAAAAGCACAAGAATTAAAAAAGATATTATTTGTAGTTACCAGTCATGATGAAAAAGGAAATACCGGAGAGAAAACCGGTTATTATCTAGGAGAGGTTTCTCATCCTTGGGATGTGTTACATTCTGCCGGTTATGAAATAGATTTTGTAAGTCCACAAGGTGGAAAAGCGCCAGTAGATGCTTTTGACATGACAGATGCTATCAATAAGAAATTTTGGGATAATGATTTGTATCGCAACAAAATTGAAAACACTAAAAAACCTAGCGAAGTAAATCCCGATGATTATGTTGCAATACACTATGCTGGTGGTCATGGAGCCATGTGGGATTTTGCAGACAATTCTGAAATTGCAGCAATTGCACAACAGATATATGAAAACAATGGTGTTGTAAGCGCCGTTTGCCACGGTCCTGCCGGACTTGTGAATATTAAATTAAATGATGGGTCGTATCTTGTAGATGGTAAAAAAGTAAATTCGTTTACGAACGAAGAAGAGATCAGGGTTAATTTAGAGAATGTCGTTCCATTTTTACTTGAAGACCAATTAATTGAGCGTGGTGCTATTTTTGAAAAATCAGAACCATTTACCGATCATGTTGTTGCTGACCAAAGATTGGTGACGGGTCAAAACCCACAGTCAGCCAAAAGTGTTGGACAAGCAACTTTAAACGAGCTACAGAAAATAAGTAAAGACACAAAATAAATGAGTGGAGAAAAGAACTTAGATACCCTTTTAAAATCAATGAAACCTAAGCATAATGTAGGCGAATTTGTATTTTGTAAAACAGAAAATTTGGAGCAAATAAACCTGAGCCAAATAATAATGTCTTTTAAAGAAGAAGAAAGTATCACCATTATTGCAGAAAAGGCAGTGGCGGACAAATTAGATTTAGACTATTCTTTTATTGCTTCTTGGATTACACTTACTGTACATTCTTCATTAGAAGCAGTTGGTTTAACAGCTGCATTTTCAAAAGCGCTTTCTGAAAATGGAATTAGTTGCAATGTCGTTGCAGCATATTATCACGACCATATTTTTATAGATCAAAAAGACACAGAAAAGGCGATGGCTATTTTGAATGAATTTTCTAAATAAACCGGTCAATACAGATAACACATAAATATTAAAAATGAATTGGATATTACTAGTACTTGCCGGACTTTTTGAAGTAGGGTTTGCAGCTTGTCTTGGAAAAGCCAAAGAAGCAACAGGCAATGAAGCCACCTATTGGTACATGGGTTTCTTAACCTGTTTGGTAATTAGTATGCTTCTACTTATAAAAGTGACCCAAGAACTACCCATTGGTACCGCTTATGCAGTTTGGACTGGCATTGGAGCTGTGGGCACAGTTTTAGTGGGGATATTCATTTTTAAAGAACCGGCTACATTTATGCGTCTATTTTTTATGACCACGTTAATTATCTCTATAGTTGGATTAAAAGTAGTATCACACTAAGCACTTTACTTTTTAAGCCTTATTCGTTAAATTAAGTTTTAAATAATGTAACTAAAGTTTTAGAAGACTATTTACATTGATAGGGAAATCTAAAACATCAGCATAGAAAAAGCATATAATAGTTGGGCAGAACAATATGACACAAACTAAAACCACACAAGAGATTTAGACAAAAAGGCTACTATAGAAACTTTAAGTAAATATAATTTTGATGTCGTTTTAGAACTAGGCGGTGGTAACAGAAAATATATAAGTACAACTTCTCTCCTAACCACACTTAATCTTAGTTTTATTGACATAAAGCGCAACAATTATTGATGTATATGCAACAATATTGGTATTGAGTCAATCTTGTTTTATATTTTTGACCCTCATTAAAAGCAGCTATGGAATACGCAGAAAATATACTTGGAACAATTGGTAATACTCCTCTAGTTAAAATAAATAAACTTACGGAAGAACTACCTTGTTTAGTATTAGCCAAATACGAAACTTTTAATCCTGGTAACTCGGTAAAGGATCGTATGGCGTTGAAGATGATCGAAGATGCTGAGGCAGATGGAAGACTACAACCTGGCGGAACCATAATTGAAGGAACTTCTGGAAATACAGGTATGGGACTGGCATTGGCTGCCATTGTAAAAGGCTATAAATGTATTTTTGTTCTGGCGGATAAGCAGTCAAAAGAGAAGTGCGATATTCTAAAAGCGGTAGGTGCTGAAGTTGTTGTTTGCCCTACGGCGGTTGAACCAGAAGACCCAAGATCCTACTACTCCGTTTCTAAACGATTAGCAAAAGAAACACCAAACAGCTGGTATGTAAACCAATATGATAACCCCAGTAATGCAAAAGCACATTATGAAAGTACCGGACCAGAAATTTGGAAGCAAACCGATGGAAAAATTACACATTTTGTAGTTGGTGTTGGTACAGGAGGTACAATTTCTGGCGTTGGTAAATACTTAAAAGAGCAAAACCCAAATATTAAAATTTGGGGAGTTGATACTTATGGTAGTGTATTTAAAAAGTATCATGAAACAGGCATTTTCGATGAAAAAGAAATTTACCCTTATGTAACCGAAGGTATAGGTGAAGATATTTTACCAAAGAATGTTGACTTCAGCATCATTGATGGTTTCACTAAAGTAACCGATAAAGACGGTGCTGTGTATACCCAACGTTTAGCCAAAGAAGAAGGTATGTTCTTAGGGAATTCGGCAGGCTCTGCAATTAAAGGTGTATTGCAACTAAAAGAGCATTTTACAAAAGACGATGTCGTCGTGGTATTGTTCCATGACCACGGAAGTCGATATATCGGTAAAATGTTTAATGATGATTGGATGCGTAAGCAAGGTTATATAGACTAGTATTTCTTATAGCAGCCATTACATTAGTTCCACAAACTTCAAAAAGACTTTTTTGTGCAGTTCCACATCCATATTTGGAGAAAGTGACACACGGGCTATATAATCCTTGTCATCTTCTTTCGTGGTGCCTTGGGTAGATGTTGCCGGTATTGTCCAATAGCAGCCATTTAACTGTCCGTAGCTAACACAGTATTTGCTTTCATTAGGAATCTCGGTAATCATTAAATTAATTAATTTATGATTGAGCTCCCTTTTGTATGTTTCTCTTTCTTCAGCAGTATTTCCTTTTGTAGGTAGGTCTAAAGAAAAAACAGATGGTGTAAAACCTTCTTTTGCCAATTCCTCTGATACAAAATTGATCTTAGCGGCTGGTAAAGTTTCCTTGATAAAGTTTACAAATTCAAGCGTGTTCAAATAAGCATCATGAATTCTTTGTTTCATCGATGGCATTTGTTTAGCCAAAATTTCCATTTGCAAGTCTGTAGCTTCATTATCGCAAAGTTGAAGGTGCAGTGCAATTTTATCCATTAAAGCCTCTGCTTTTTTATTAGCTACACAATAACCTGCTGTGCACTCACCTCCGCTTGGAAATTTTGAACCACTAGCAAATGAAATAGTTCTTACTGATGATAGAATATCCGATTCACCTAAAAAGTGAACATTAGGGCAAAACGTTTGATCCAATATAAAAACTGGATCTATAGCCTCGCTCCCACTTGCAGTTTTACGTCTAGCACTTAAAACATCTCTTAATTTTTGAAGATCAGGAACCTCAACCCTAGGGTTTGTAGGTATTTCAGCAATGATATAAGGGATAGCATCTTCTTTAGCTAATTTATCTAAAACGATACCAATACTTTGTACCATATCATTATCGCCGTCTACTGGTAAATCAACAATCTCAATAGCATCATTACAAGCAGCAACGCGCCTTGCTTGATCATTGGTACCACCATAACAATTAGGCGGAACAACAATTTTAATTGCCTTTCCTTTATGGTTTTCTATAGCATTATGCACTAGCCCCATTAAAATGGCATACTGTACTGATAATCCGCTGGATGCAACAAGTGGTGTAGTATTGGCACCACTAACCTCCTTAATAGCATCTAATACCGTAGTCTTATTCTCGGCCACATTATTCTTTTGCGTATCTGAAGTAGGTTGGTTTACTAAAGACTTTAAAGCAGCAAGACAATTATTCGGAGTCATTGCAACGGTTTCTCTTCTTCTTACATGCTGTATGTCTGAAATATACTCTTTATTCTGTTCGCCATTAACTAAAAGAACACTCCCAAAATCAGCATAAAGATGTATATAAAAATCAATATTCGAATTTTGATTAATAGGGGAAATTTCATCTTGGTGTGACACAAAAATGACACTACCGTCAAACTCCGATACGTCTGATGCTTTTTCTACTTTCCTTAGTTCAAACGTATAACCATAAACAGTCTTTAACACTTCAGTATCAAAAGAACTGGGCAGTTCGTTCGTATAAGCAATTAACGTGTTTTTATGGTTTAATAAATTCTTTCTTAAAACAGATAAAATAGGCGTTGTCTTTGACAAGAAACTAATAACCTGATCTGGCGCTAGATTATTCAGTTTAGCAATTGCCCATTCTAAAACACAAGACAATGGGTGACCTAAACGAATATAATCGTATGCAGTAGGCAATTCACTAAGAGCAGAAGAACTAGAATTATTTTGATTTGCCAAAATTTCAAACTGATCTAAAAACTGAATTTTAGCCAATTCTTCATTGTAAATATCTAACCGATGAGTTGTTAACCTCAACCAATCAGCTGGCATATTTTCCAAAATATCTTTAATATAATCTAGCATTTTATCAGCTTCCATAGTATTTGCCTTAAGACGGCTCGAAAGTACATAATAAATAGATTTTTTTAGGGTATGCTATAGTGTTTAACAGAGCTTTTGCAATTGAATCTAATTGATATTCCAGTGCTATACTCCAATCATAAACACTTGCGCACAAGACAACAATAAATTTTTATATTTTTTGTCCAGTTTTTTAGTGTTCAAAATAACCGCGTAAAGTTTCCCTGAAAAAAATTATAATCACTATCCAATTTGATGGAAGCAAAAGCGTTGTACTAAAATCACATTAATTAGCATAGCATGAGTTTATTCAAAAAACTATTCGGTTCAAAAGAAAATAACGAACAAAAACCGGAACCTAAAAAAGATAATGTTCAAGAAACACCTGCAGAGGTAGCTTGGATGACCGATTTAAGACGAAATAATTTAGCCATATCTGCCGCTGCAGGGTTTGCACCTGTACGTTCATTACCAACTGAACTTGGAAGGTCACTACGCCCTTCATTAGAAATAGCAAATCGGTTACATGCCATAAAGGCTTTAGTGCTTTGGTTAATGGTACCACCAGAAAATTTATCGGACGAAAGAATTCTCGACTTCATACAACGAAACGGTCTTACCGATGCAATGACCAAAGAAGAAACTTCAATTTTAAATGTTGCAAGAGACGATGAACAAGCAAGAAACGCCATTGGATGGAAATTTGAAAATGCCTGGCCATTAGCATGGTATTTTGGATATAAGGAACCAGAGATATCAGGGCAAATGATGACTGGTGAACAAATGCAAGAGATTCTTTCTGATTTTACCTGCCCGCTAGATGAAAATATTGCAGATTGGATTAAAAACCAAGAAACAGTTTCAGAAGAAAAACTGATGCAAAAAGAAGATTTGTTCTATTGTTTACATAATGCGGTACGAAGTGCCCAAATGGGAAGCGACACCGTACCAAATGGTTTTGACCCAATGGGTAATGGCGGAGTAATTCATGAACGCAGACATTCTTTAACATTTATGGTATCTAATGGTGATAGCTGGGAAAATACTGATTTGAGCACTTAAGCGCATATAATCTACATATCTTATATTTAGTAGCTACCAACGACTTAAAATTTAAAGGTTTGAAAAAAATGGCAATAGGCTGTGGAATATTTTTGGTGCTAGGTATAGGAGCTTTGGCTGTTATGTTCTATTTGGTTTTTAGACCTAAATACCGGGATGTTTCTAATGAAAAACCATTTTTAGAAATTGTAAATAAGAAAATCGTTACCAAGAAACCTACTTTAATTTTGAAGTATCCAGGTATTCCTATAAAGGGAAACTACACATTTCATTTAGAGGATGGGAATAGCTTTGGAATGAACTCTGATTTAGAAGTTCTTGCTGAACTACCTATTGGCACAGAAGTAACAATTGATAAAGCAGAACTACATACCGGTAGAGTAAGTGGTACCACAAGTGCGTATCTTTTCGGAAAAGTTATTAATATTGATACACAAGAAACGTATGCCTTTCAATGTACTTGGGGAGATTACCATGTATTGTACGAGGATAATCCCTATTGGACTTTTGAACAAGCGTTTTGGCAAGATGAACCACTAGAAGGAAAGTACTTTATAGAAGTTCCATAATCAACCCTATAACACTTTGCCCAAAAAGTTCTGATTATATACTGGCATAAACCAGTAAAAGAGAAAATCGTCTAAATATTATAAGCAGTACTATCTTTTACCGAGTTTAATACGAATGAACTGTGTATGGTAGAAATACCATTAATTATAGATAGCTTTTCATTTATAAATTCATGGAACCCAGCTATATCATCTACAGCAATTTTTAATAGATAATCAAAATTACCGGATACTTGATGGCATTCCATAATATCTGGCAATAGTAATATTTCCTTTTTAAAGCTATCCGCTAATTTTTTCTGCTGCTTAGATAGTGTCACCTGGCAATAAGCAATAAGCTCCTTTCCTATTTTGGTTCTGTCAAGTAAGGCTACATAAGATTTTATAACCTCTGCCTGTTCCAGTTTCCGAATTCTTTCATAAGTAGGGGTAACACTAAGTCCGACTTTAGCCGCTATTTCTTTGGTGTTTTGCTTTGCATTTTCTTGCAATTGCATCAAAATCTTACTATCGATACTATCCATACTAGTTTATTTTTCTGTTATCTAAATTAAACCTACATCAAACAGTTATTAATTATTGTAAAAATAGATATAACAGTTCAATATTCTGTATTATGATTAAATAAAGTAAAATATTACGATTAATTGTAATTTTACCATATTAAAATACGCATATAAATACAATAAATATGAATAACGAGCAACAGATAGATGAGCTGTTAACCAAACTAATTCAAGAGAAGAATAAAGTTATAGGTTACCCAGTAGCAAAGGATTTTGATTATTCAAGATTATACGAATTTTTAAAGCACCCCATAAACAATGTTGGTGACCCTTATGAGGATAATACCTACAAGGTTCAAACACATGAAATGGAGCGAGAAGTAGTTGATTTTTTCGCTAAATTATTTAGAGCAGACCCTACTGATTTTTGGGGCTATGTTACCAATGGTGGGTCTGAAAGTAATCTTTACGGATTGTATCTGGCTAGGGAATCTCACCCTAAGGCAATGGTGTATTTTTCTGAATCTACACATTATAGCGTTAAGAAGAATATTCATTTATTAAACCTGCCTAGCATTACTATTAGAGCTCAAGAAAATGGGGAGTTAGATTATGAAGATCTTGAAAACACCCTACAATTAAACCGAGACAAACCGGCAATTATCCTTACCACATTCGGCACTACAATGACCGAGGCGAAGGATGATGTTTCTAAAGTGAAAAAAATTCTGAAAAAGCTAGCCATTCAAAATCACTACATTCATTGCGATGCTGCGTTAGCTGGTTCATATGGTCCATTTATAGAACCCCGTATACCTTTTGATTTTCAAGACGGAGCCGATAGTATTTCTATTAGTGGTCATAAATTTATTGGATCTCCTTTTCCATCGGGCGTTATTATAGCTAAGCGTTCTTTACGAGATAGAATTGCAAGAGGTATTTCTTATATAGGTTCTTTAGATACCACCATTACAGGTTCTAGAAATGGACACAGTCCGTTATTTTTATGGTATGCCATTAAGAAAATGGGCGTAAAAGGTCTAGAAGCACGGTACCGTCATAGTTTAGAGACAGCAGAGTATTGTAAAGGAGAATTACAAAAAATAGGAATTAACGCCTGGACCAATAAAGGTGCCATTACCGTTGTACTTCCTAAAGTATCTGATGCTATTAAAAAGAAATGGCAATTGGCTACAGATGATATAACACATGTTATTTGTATGCCTAACGTTAACAAGTCTCAAATTGATGAATTCATAAAAGATTTAGTGAAAGAAAATAAACCTGAAGCAATTCCTAATCTTAACGAATTGGAGCTTCAAGATTAATTTAAAGGTTTTAAACATTTATAAAACACCCCATTTTGCTAATTAGCAAAATGGGGTGTTTTTTTTTGAATTTGCAACCAACCTATAACATCTAAACTGTAGTAAAAGAATCTAAATAATTTTATTTTTAAGAATTATAACTGTTTGTTCACATAACTAACCCAAAACCACAGTTCCCTCATTATTCATTGTTCCTAATATTTATTTGGCACAGTTTTGTATTGTAATTTTACTATGATGAAAAAGCTATATCTAATTCTAACCGTATTTATGTTTTCACAATTTGGTAATGCCCAAGAAAATAATTCATTCAATCAACTATGGAAACAGGTTGATGATTATGAGTTTGAAAACCAAACCAAATCGGCGTTAAAATTGGTTGAAATTATTTCTACAAAGGCAAAAAAAGAAGGCGACGATACGCAAGTCATAAAATCGCTCCTTTATAAATCAAAATTTATAAAAACGCTTGAAGAGGATGCCGAATTGAGCATTGTAAATGATTTTAAGCTAGAAATTGCATCCGCAGATAATGTTACCAAAAGCATATTACACAGTTATTTAGCGAACCTATACTGGCAGTACTATCAATATAATAGATATCAATTTTACAATAGAACAACTACTGAAACTAAAGTAGATTCAGTAGACTTTAGAACATGGGACCTAGATACGCTATTCAAAGAAATAGACCAACATTTCTCAGCTTCGCTGGAATATTCAAGCGAAACTCAGAACCAACCTATTTCCGATTTCGAATATATTCTGCACATAAAAGAGGAAAACCGAATTTATAGACCATCCCTTTTTGACCTATTGGCACATACTGCACTGAGTTTTTATACAACTAGCGAAAACTCCATCAACAAACCGGTAGACGCTTTTGAAATTGATGACCCATCTATTTTATGCGAGGCATATACTTCTAGTTTTATTGATTTTAAAGCTCAAGAAACAACATCTCTTCAAGCTAAGGCCCTGAGCATTTACCAAGAACTTGTAGCATTTCATTTTGGCAACCCAGATATTCACCCATTAGTGTTGGTTGATATTGAGCGACTACGCTTCATTCATAAAAATGCTACGTTCTCCAGTAAGGATGCATTATTTTTAGAGGTACTTCAAAATTCAGCAGAAAATATAAAGCATAGTCCGCTTTCTGGATTATACACATATGAAATAGCCCAACGGTATCAACAACTGGGAAATACATATACCCCAGAAACCAATACTGAGCAGCAATGGAAATTGAAAGAAGCAATTGCTCTTTGTGATATTGTAATTGCCAGATATCCTAACAGTTTAGGAGCGGAAAAATGTGTAGTTCTAAAATCTCAAATAACAGAACCGAACATTTACCTGACTGCGGAAAAGTATATTTCTACAAATACCTTGAGCCGTATTCTAGTCAATTATAAAAATATTGTAAATCTTAATTTTAGCGCTCGTAAAATCAATAGAAAGCAAATAAAAGAGCTAGAAGAGCTTTACAACGATTCTAAGAAAGAAACTTTCATTAAAGATTTGCCTGTAGTTAAATCTTGGTCGGCAACATTAAAAACTGAAAACGATTATCAATCGCATAGTACAGAAGTTTCTATGCCAGCTTTAGAAAATGGAGACTATATTATAGTTGCCGAAGCTAAAGATGGTAAAAGGGACATATTAAGTTACACCTCTGTTGAAATAACAGATTTAGCCTTGGTAGAAACGCAAACCAATTCGCATCAATATTACCAAGTCATTGACCGTAATAACGGAAAACCAATATCTGGTGCAGAAGTTATTTTTACCTACCGAAAAAATTATAATGATGCCTTAAAAAACAAAACTTATAGCACTGGCAAGAACGGTTCTATCACAATTGCAAAAACTAAAGATAGCTGGAGCAGTGTAGACATTACAGTAAAAAAAGACAAAGAAACCGCCTATTTTGGCAACTATTACATTAATAGAAGTTATAGCCAAAACCAGAAGAATGTTAACTATACTTGTTTTTTATTTACTGACCGAAGTATTTATAGACCAGGGCAACCTGTATATTTTAAAGGTATTGCCATTCGCCAAGATGATGGAGTATCGCAAGTTTTAGCAAATAAAAAAATACAGATAGACCTAAATGATGTTAACGGACAAGAAATAGAGTCACTTTATTTGACCACAAATGAATACGGTTCTGTTTCCGGAGAATTTATGCTCCCAAATTCTGGACTCACAGGTCAGTTTTCACTACACACCTATTCAGACGAGGTTAGTTTAAATGGCTACACTAGTATTTCGGTAGAGGAATACAAACGCCCTAAGTTCGAAACCAATTTTGAACCTGTTACCCAGACTTACAAGGTTAATGATAGTGTTTTGGTTACCGGGAAAGCTACCGCATATGCAGGTAGTGCAATTTCTGATGCAAAAGTTGTATACCGTGTAAAAAGAATAGTGAATTTACCAAGATGGTATTATTGGTCTAGATCTTATTACAACGGCTCGCCGCAAGAAATAACCCAAGGGGAAACTACTACCGATGCTAATGGTAATTTTGAAATCACTTTTAAAGCCATACCAGACACCAGTCTAGACAAAGAAAGTTTACCCACATTTAATTATGAAGTTTCTGCAGATGTAACCGATTTAAATGGCGAAACTAGAAGCACGGTTACCAATTTTGCAGTAGGCTATCACGCCCTAAATGTTAATTTAATACTACCTGAAACAATTGATAAAACAGTTAAGGATAATATTCTCAATATAAACTCCACCAATTTAAATGGTGAATTTGTTGCCGCTACAGGTGAAGTAAAGTTATATAAATTACAAGCTCCAGAATACGTATTACGTACTAGACCATGGCCAGCTCCAGATTATGCAGGCTTTACAAAAGAAGAATTCAAAACATTTTACCCTCATGATGCTTTTAAAAATGAAGACGACCCAAACCATTGGGAGAAAGGTAAAATAGTGTGGCAGTCTAATTTTGACACGGGTAAATCTAAAGAATTAAGTTTCGGAAAGACCAAAAACTGGGAGTCAGGAAAATACAGATTAGAGTTAAGTTCTAAAGATAAATTTGGACAAAAGGTAAAAGATGTTGCCATTATCACATTTACAGGTAATGAGAATACCTTAGCCGATAATCAATTATTTCATATTAAAACTGACAAAGCGCAATATGAAATAGGCGATACCGCGCAGGTAACATTTCTTTCTAGCGCTAAAAATGTAAACATTACCGTAGTTGTCGAAAAAGACCATAAAGTAGCAGATGCTATGGTAATTACATTAAATAATAATTCTAAATCCATTTCAATACCGGTTACAGAAAATGATTTGGGCGGATTTGTTGTTAACTACAGCTATGCCTTTACAAATAATTTTAAATCTAATAGACATTCTATACCTGTACCCTACCCTGCAACAGATTTACAAATAGAAACAATGACATTTAGAGATAAAATAGCTCCTGGCATTGATGAAACTTGGTCTTTTAAAGTTAAAGGTGCAAGAGGGGAAAAAGTAAGTGCAGAGCTTTTAGCCAGTATGTACGATGCGTCTCTAGATCAATTTAGACCACACTATTGGAGTTTTTATCCGCTGAGTAAACCCAATTATTATTCGCAAATAAGAACAAACGCACAGCATAGTTTTACGATAAGTAATTTCTATACATTTCCACACCCCAATAATTTGAGTTATCCAATGCTAAATTTTGATTCATTCGATTGGTTTGGTCTTAATTTTGTTTCTGGAGGAATGTTTAATTCATCCCGTAGATT
>JGI24519J20070_1000356_pt1 | contig 13326 bp, 15 predicted proteins | sample LinPmetageLP43_FD_20070 | JGI IMG/M metagenome (IMG submission 20070) | reverse complement strand
TAGATGCCAACCCCATAAATGATATCTCCACTTTAGAGAATGTAAAATTTGTTATGAAAGACGGAGTCATTTATAAGAATGAAAAGTAAATAACCTCGGGGCAAGCCCGCGATACATTGTATTGAAAAATAATTAATATTTCGACACAATCGTCGCTTCATTTGAATCTCGATTATCGAGTAGAAGCCACTTGTTGGTACTATAGTCAATCAATTAAAAAACGAACATCATGAAATCATCGCATCACATTTTAATCAGAACACTTCTTTTAGGCTTTTCCGTAATATTATTTTCAGGTACTGTAGCATACGGCCAAACGAAAGCCGAACAGATAGATGAGCTTTTAAAGGAATATCTAGCCTATTCTAAATTTAATGGTTCTGCTCTAGTTGCCAAAGATGGAAAGGTCATTTTCAAAAAGGGATATGGCATGGCGAATATGGAATGGGATATTCCAAATAACACCAACACCAAACATCGCCTAGGCTCTGTGACCAAGCAATTTACTGCCATGCTTATTCTACAATTGGTAGCCGAAGGTAAACTAGATCTGCAGGCACCTATTACTAACTACTTGCCAGAGTATCCAAAAGAAAACGGATACAAAATTACCACCCATCATTTATTAACCCATACTTCTGGTATACCGAACTACACGTCATTTCCCGATTTTTTCAAAGACGTAAGTAGAGACCCGTACACCCCAGAAGAGTTTACTACAAAGTTTCAAGATATGGAGCTAGAGTTTACTCCCGGCGAAAAGTTCAATTACAGTAATTCCGGTTATTTTTTATTGGGAGTGCTTATTGAAAAACTATCCGGTAAAACGTATGAAGAAATGCTAGACGAGAAGATATTTTTTCCATTAGGTATGAAGGAATCCGGATTCGATCATCATTCCGACATCCTAAAAAATAGAGCTACAGGTTATGAAAATAATGGAAACGGGTTTATCAATTCCCCTTTCCTAGATATGTCTATTCCGTATGCTGCAGGATCGTTATACGCTACCGTAGAAGATTTATACCTGTGGGACCAAGCATTGTATACCAACAAATTGTTATCCCAAAAATATATGGATATGTATTTAAAACCACACACACCCGCTTTCGGCAGTTTTCATTATGCCTACGGATGGATGGTTGGTAATGAAGCCTTAGGTAACACAACCGACAGTATAGCAGTAATTACCCATGCTGGTGGTATTAACGGATTCAATACACAAATTTCAAGACAGCTTTCAGACAAGTCATTGATTGTGCTTTTAAACAATACAGGTGGTGCCCCATTAGGTAAAATCACGCAATCTATACTTGGTATTATCAACGATAAAACTTACGACCTCCCTAAAACTCCATTGGCATCTAAACTTTTAGAGGTCATAGCATCAAAAGGCATTGATGCAGGGGTTGCATATTTTGAAAAGAATAAGGACAACAAAAATTTTGATGTCAATGAAAATGAAATGAACCAAACGGGATATCAACTATTAGGGTCTGACAAAACAAAAGAAGCTATTAAAGTTTTTAAACTGAACGTAGACGCGTATCCAAAATCTGCCAATGTATATGATAGTTATGCCGAAGCATTAATGATATCTGGCGATAATAAAGGTGCTATAGAGAACTACACAAAAGCGGTAGAAATGAATCCTGGTAATGAAAATGCCATAGATATGCTTACAAAATTAGGTGTCGATACCAGTAACTTAACAAAAGAATTCGAAGTACCAGAGGCACTATTAGAAAGCTACATAGGTGTCTATGAATTAATGCCCACTTTTAAAATTACCATAACGAAAGAAGGCAAGCAATTAAAAGCACAAGCAACAGGGCAGCAGATGTTGGATATTCTCGCCAAATCGAACGATACTTTTTACTTAAAAGAAGTTGCTGCTCAAATTCAGTTTTTTAAAGATGAAAATGGAGCAATTGAAAGTTTAACTCTATTTCAAAACGGGCAAGAAATGAATGGGAAGAAGGTGGAATAGTGTGAGATTATTTAGTCTTATCACCCACCCCTAGCCCCTCCCAAGAGGGTAACAACTAGCGTCTTTAATTAAAATATATTCTAAGAATAATTTTATGAAAACAGAAGTTTCAACTAACTCTAATTTCGCAATCAATAATGTACTTCTCCCCTCTTGGGAGGGGATTAAGGGGTGGGTACTACGATGAGAAAGATTATTCCATATAATCCAAAATTAGTTGAACTCGCTAGAATACTAAGAAACAAAATAAGAAGCCCGAAAATCTTGCCCCAACCCTAAAGGGTGGATTTTCTACAATAGAGAAATGAAAAAAGATAAAACAAACATATCTGGAATGCATCATGGAGCAACACCTTCGGTATTTAGAAATGCCGCAAAACTGAGAGCTTCTATGACTGAAACAGAATGTATTTTATGGAATTATCTTAAAAACAAACCACAGGGTTTCAAATTTAGAAGACAACACCCCATTGCAGGATATGTTTTAGATTTCTATTGTCATAGATTAAAACTATCAATTGAAATTGATGGTGGTTATCATTTAAAACAAGAACAAATAGAAAAAGATAAGGAAAGAACGATGTACCTAGAGGATATCGGCATTTCAGAAATTAGATTTACAAATAATCAAGTTATAAATGAATTTGAAGCGCTAATTGATGAAATTAACTCAATATTGCGCGCGGGCGCCCTATAGGGTCGGGGCGAGCGCTGGCATTATAAAAACGCAATTCCCCAACAACCAACAACTCGCAACCAAAAACGAAAACCTCCCCTCTTGGGAGGGGATAAAAGGGTGGGTGCTACGGTGCTATAGATTTGAACAAAACCACTAACGTAAAATACACAACATTACCTTCTAAATCAAGAAACAGCTAGTAACTAAAATTGAATAATTGCAGACCAATACCCATAACCTCACCCAACACTGGTATCTTGCATATATAAATTACCAATATGAAAATCAATTTACTGACTTGTGATGCCCAAAGACCAGATAGAAGAGCAATCGCGAATTGTATTGCAGAATTATCATCTAATGTTAGCGATTCGCTTGCCAATGAACTTACAGATATTCTTTTAGAAGGTGATGCAGTAGCTATTGAAGTAAGCGATAAAAATTCTGGTTCTGCATTAAGGGCTTTGCGAAAGCTGAGTATAGATTATGAGATTATAGAATAAGACGTTCTACATTCAGCTCTAGTTAGCTTGTTCGTTATAAGTACTCTTGTCACTTCGAGTGAACTACGAGGTACGAAGAGTTTGTATCGAGAAACATTCGTGTACCAAAGGGTTCTCGATACAATTTTAAGTTTCCATTGCAATACAGCTTAAAACCACTCGAACTGACAATGCATATTCAATTCAATAAATGTTAGCCCTTTCGTTCTAAGTAACATTGTCACTTCGAGTGAATTTTCGAAGAATGAGAAAATTTGTATCGAGAACTCGTTTGTCACCATCTCCCAACTTGCCAAAACCCAAAATACCCACCCCTAGCCCCTCCCAAGAGGGGAACAGACCGTGACTATTATTTAGCTTATTAGATTAAGACCACACAACAGCACCAAACTGCGCAATGGCACCTTTAGGGTTGGGGTGAGCGGGGCATTGCAAAAACACAACTCCCCATCCACCAAAAAACCCACGACCAAAAACGCAATTCTCCCCTCTTGGGAGGGGATTAAGGGGTGGGTGCTACGGTGCCGAATATTATATTAAACTTCCTCACCAATTTCTTCTCAAGATTATTCCACTAAAAGCTGGGCAGAAATAATAGTATCTATCCCTAAACAGTACCATCTCAGCATAACTTCTTGAGTTTAAGATAGTATTGGTAAAGTTCAAGTATTAAAGCTGTATACTATGAATGAACAATTAAAACAATAGACATGGGAATGATTAAGGATAGAAAGAAATTCAATAGAACAAGAGAGCAAACCAATCCAACGAATCCGACCGGTAATACCAATCAGCTAAACAAAGAGTACAACATTGATAAGCCGACCATTAAAAAACAACAAAAAGATAAATGATGATGGCTATAAAAAAGAGGTATAACAATCCCCTTTAAAAAATATAATAAGATTAAAATCAGAAGAAATGGAATCACAAAATGATCTTAATACTAATATTCGATTAACAACCATAAAAATACAGGAGGAACATCCAGAACTGGTTAAATACATAAATGAAATACCACGAATCTTTTTTAAAGATGAAGAAGAAGTAAATAACAAAGCGCTAAAAGGATATTTAGATTCCCTAAATATGATATTAGAAACCTATTCAAAAAAACACTAAAAAACTATACATATGACAATCCAGATAAATACAGACAAAACCATTAATGGAGAAAAAAGGAATGCCGATTTTTTTTCTTCTCAGATTAAAGAGGCATTACAAAGATTTGAGTCTCACATTACCAGAGTTGAGGTTCATTTAAAAGATGAGAACGGAAGAAAAGACGGTTTCAATGATATCTCGTGTCTGCTAGAAGCTAGAATAGAAGGCAGAAACCCCATTGCGGTTTCTAATCAAGCAGATACTATGGATCAAGCTGTAAAAGGTGCTATCGATAAAATTAAAACTGCTATAGAAAGTATTCTTGGTAAAATTCAAAAACAAAATCATTAGTTATGAAAGCAAAAAGTAATTTAGGTATTTGGATGGACCACTCCATCGCTAATTTGATTGATATCGATGCAAGAAAAGAATGTGGATCTATTGCATCTAATTTTACATCAGACACAAAGGAAGATGCATTGAATAAGAGTGAAAACCGTATGCATAATAAAAGACAGCAAATGAATGAAAAATTCTATGACACAATTGGAGCTCAAATTTTAAAATATAACCATGTGCTGCTATTTGGACCAACAAACGCAAAAGTAGAATTGCACAATTACTTGAATAAAGATTCACATTTTAAGAATATTAAGATTGATGTAGCATCATCAGACAACATTACAGATAATGAACAAGTAGCATTTGTGAAAAATCATTTTGCTAAAGTTTAGAATTCTGATAGAGATATAGTAGTTGTACAAACAGAAGCGTTTAGCAACCAAAAACCCACAAACAAAAACGCAACTCTCCCCTCTTGGGAGGGGATTGAGGGGTGGGTGCTGCGGTGCACTAATTTCAACTGCAAATGCAGCTCATTATATTCTCTTTACTCCCCTCTAATTTTTCTGACAGTTTTACGGAAACCCGTAAGAAGTTATGCAAAGTACTTTATAACTTGTGATATCGAGTAAAATATAAGTTCAATTTGAAATAAACATTTTACTGAACGAATTAAACAATTATTAAATCTAAAAACAGACAATTATGGCTAAATCAAGCGGAATGAAAAATGCACCAAGTACAACTGGAAATAAATCTGGAGGAGGAAGAAGTAACGCACCAAGTAAATCTAGTGGAAGTTCTAATGGTTCTTCTTCTACATCGAAAGGCAGCTCAAAAGGAAAATAATTAAATATGCACGATAAGTTTTACTTATCGTGCATTTAAATAACAACCAAAAACGTAAATCTCCCCTCTCGGGAGGGGATTAAGGGGTGGGTGCTTCTGTGTACTAATTTCAACTGCAAACGCAGCTCATTATATTCTCTTTACTCCTCTCTAATTTTTCTGACAGTTTTACGGAAACCCGTAAGAAAATATACCGTAAACTTCTTTATATTGCAGTACCAAGCAAAGTATACTCCCCTACCACTTTAGCAGAAAATATTATATAAAACAGCTATAATTACTAGTGTCTATATTCTTTTATATTACTTAATATAAACACTAGTTTCTTTATACAATTGTTGGCATTAATACCAGAAAACAATAAATGGCGATAAAACACAATCCAGAAATAAATGCAGGAGTTCACGCCAATATTGGAATGGATTTTCAAAAAAATTGCACTATTTACCTATTTCTTGAAAAATTTAATGCCTTAAAAAATCAACGATATTTCATTGTTTTAGAACATCTCGAAGACATTGTATTTGGATTTTTAGAAAATGATACAGAACTATCAAAAATCGAAACTTACCAAGCTAAAAAATCATCAAAGAAATGGACAAGTGGTAACATACTTGAAATAATAAAGAAAATTGCTGAAACTAGCCAATCTATTCTTGACGACACTCACCCTAAGACTTCAACATTTAATCAAGAGAATTTCTTTGCCACTAATAATACTATTGAATTAAAATCTACAGTTCAAAAGCAAGACTATGTCTGTACTGTAAATGAATCTAATGAGATTTATGAATACAAAAATCTTGACCAAAATATTAAAGACAAGATTCTTAAGGGAAATAAAAAAATAAGTTTTGATAAACAAAACGAGGTAAACTTTGAGACTCTAAATTTTCGATTTATTGATTTAGGCAGAACTTCAAAATCTCAATTAGACCAGTTAAACGGTATGTTTATTTCAGTATTTGGAGATACAATTACCGACCACAAAGCTGCCTTACATACTTTCTATTATGCCTTAAAAACCGTTGAAAGCAAACTAAATCAAGGTAACTCGGCAAAATTAAGTGACAATAAAAAAAGAATTGAGTCGTATGAGATTCAAAATATTTTAAACATTCTTACAACAAAAAAATTAGCTTTTGACTTTTGGAGAGATAAGGGAGAAGAAATACGCAAAGAACTGAATATAAACTTATTTGACGCAACCACTTTTGAATTACACTATCATAACAGCTTTGATAAATTTAAAGATATTAACGAAAGTGAGCATCAAAAAATCTTCGATTTTGTTGAAAGTAATAAACAAATATTTAGAAAGCACCCATTAGATAAAGATTGTATGTCAGATTTTATAAACACATTTAATAAAGAGAAGTCATCGACATTATTAAGTTTACAACTCAAAGCGACAATTGTAGCAGCATACATTGAAATAAAAAATACACTATGAATCTACATATCGATAGTGTTTTAATACACAGCGAAGAAAACGACAAATTCTTTTTCACAGAGTTTAAGGACAAATTGAATGTGATTTACGGTAAAAACACATCAGGAAAAAGTACTTTGATACAGTTAATTTTATTTGCATTTGGTATAAATGACAACAAAATAAAACTAGCAGAAATATTATCTGAAAACATCTTTATAAGAATTGACTGTTCTATAAAAAAAGGTTCTGAAACAGAGAAGTATGTATTTATCAGACAAGACGAGACACTATTAATTAGAGATGCAAATAATAAAGTACTTAGATTCAACGGAATTAGTGCTGACCAGTCTGCGGAGCACATTAAATTAAAAAAATATTTCAACCAAGTATTCGGATTTAATCTTCAATTAGAATCTAATTCAGGAATTTCCGAGGCACCGATAGAAACGATTTTTCTTCCGTATTATGTATCGCAAGAGGTTGGTTGGGTATACCTAAGAAAATCTTTCAGTAATTTAACTTACTATAAAAATTTTAAAGAAGATTTTTTGGATTATTATTTAGGCATAGAGAATGTTTATGACCGAGAAGAAAAAAGACGAATTGAGAAAGAAGTAAATAGAATAAATCAACAAATTAAATTTTATACAGACGTAGAAAAAGATAATCAAGACTTAAAACTAGCTAATGTCATTGACCAAACTTTAGAAGGTAAAGCTAACGTTCTAATAGCTGATATTTCAGACAGAAAGAATAAATTACTCGAATTAGAGAAGTTGTATGTAGATAACTCTAATAAGCTAACATTTTATAATCAGAGGTTATCAGTAGTTTCTAAAGTTAATCGCAATCATAAAAACCAAGAACCAGGTAAAGACAATTGTCCTACTTGTACACAAATACTTCCTTCTCATATTGAAGACGTTTACTCGTTTTTTCAAGAAGAAAATGACACACTATCCTTAAAAAAAGAATTAAATGAAAAAATAAAGAAAATGCAATCTTCTTTAAATTCATTAAATAACAAAATCGAGGAAAACCGTTTAGAGATTAGTTCTACTTTTAAAACATTTAATAAATATTCAGAAAATAACATTACTCTAGAAAATTACATTGAAAGTAAGGCAAATACTCAGCTATTTGAAAATTTGACAAAACAAATAGGTCAGTTAACAATAGATTTAAATCACGAAAAAGAAGAGCTTAAGAAATACAAAACCGATGAAGATATAAATTTTGAAAGGACAAAAAAGAGTAACATTTTCAAAAGCAAATATTTCACGTATAACAGCGAATTAGGTTTACCTGCACTTAAGGATGAAAGATTTTATAAACTATATGAAATTTCTTCATTCCCATTCCAAGGAGTTGAACTACATAAAGCTGTATTAAGTTATCATTTTGCGTTTAATAATCTTCTAACGAATACTAACGATATTCATAGACTTCCTTTTATTCTAGATAGCGTTTTTAAAGAAGATATAGATGGTGGCAATAGAATCAAAATTTTGAAATTCATCACTAAAAATTTCCCAACAGATACACAAACAATATTGTCAATTGCGGACGACAAAAATCAAGACACAAAAATAGAGGAATATAAAAGAGATATTTTTAAGGACAAAGCACATCTTATTTGTATTGGGAATGGCGAAGAAGAAAAAGCTTTATTAAAAGAGAATGACAACTCACAAAAAACACTTATTGAAGAAACTTTTGAGATAATTGAAAACATATAAGTACTAATGCCAACAATGTATATAAAACATAGCTAATATAGGCTTTACGAAAGGTTTGTGTGTATTTGCAAGACCTCCAAATTTTTAAATTTGGCTTTTAATAAAATAAAGATAAAAAGAAAAATTTAAAAATTCGGCTCGTGTATAATCCGAAACATTAGTGTCTATTTAAACGCTGCTTTTCATATACAAACCCGTTAGGTCAGGTTCAAAATTTAATTAAGATTTTAACCACAAATTTGAAATCTCTCCGCAAAACCTGTTTACCGAAACAGACCCACTCAACAATTTCACCCCCATTTTCTAGCAATATGATAGAGATTATAACTATTTTCAATAGCATCTTATTGAAAATAGTCATTTCTATGCATTAACAGCATTTTTGGTATACGCTATAAACATCAAGTTTAAATGAAAATGTAATTAGATTGTTAACCTCAATTTTCATTTCAAACTTGCCATAAAAAATTTACATCATGAATACTCTGCTAAAGCAACGGTTGCATTATCTTTCTCTGTCATTGGTATGCATTCTATTGACAACATTCACTTTCGCCCAAGACACTAAAACCAATACCACGCCATCGTTGTTACTTGGTCAAGGAGATCAACTCCCTCGAATAAAAAAAGAGCTTGCAGCAGGTAATACAGATTTGGTAGCAGCGTTAAAAAAAATCGTTGAAGAAGCCGATGCCGCGCTTGAGCAACCCATTGTAAATGTAGTAGCAGAAGGTGCTTTGCCACCGAGCGGCGACGCGCACGATTACTTTAGCTATAGCCCTTATTGGTGGCCAGATGCTGAAAATCCCGATGGTCCTTATATTTGGCGTGACGGAGTTACAAACCCTGATCGCCGTACTTCTGATGTCTCTAGGCTAGAAGCCATGAGCAAGGCAGTAACTTCTCTTGTTCCTGCTTGGTATTTCACCGGCGATGAACGCTATGCAGAACGTGCCGTACAGCAAATTCGTGCTTGGTATTTAGATCCTGAAACCAAGATGAACCCTAATTTTCGCTTTGGACAAAAGCGCCGTGGTCACGACTACAACAGTAGTGGTGGTATTCTAGAATCTAATCGTATGGATTGGGTTGTGGATTGCGCTATTCTGCTAGAGGACTTTTCTGGTTGGACAGATAAAGACAAAACCGACCTGCGTAATTGGTTTGGTGAATTAGCTACCTGGATGGTGGAAAGTCCGGAAGGTATTGAAGAAGCTATGCAACCCAACAACCATGGCGCTTGGTATAATCAACATCTTATTCTCTTTTCGCTCTACGGTGAAAAACCTGAGATTGCACGCACACATTTAGAACTTATGCCCGCTCGTATTTTTGGTCAGGTCTTTATTGATGGTCGCCAACCGCAGGAACTTATTCGCACAAATGCATTAAGCTACAGTATTTATGGTGCACGCGCACTAGTAGGTGTTGCCCGCCTTGGTCGTCATCTTGACGTTGATCTTTTTGCCTATCGTAGCACTGAAGGAAGAAGTATACGGCTTGCCATAGATTACATTACGCCCTTTATTCTCGGTGAAGAAGAATGGCCAGGCAGTCAAATTCGACCACTGCGTACTGGAAGAGCCAACGAGTTATATTGGAATGCCGCACTTGGATTTCAGGAGCGTGAATTTGCCACTATTCTACAAAAGCTTCCGGGAGATTCATTGCCATCACCCATTGTGCAGCTATTAGATCCATTGCCCGTAGGTTGGTAAACTTTCCTCTGATGGAAAACAAAGTGGCATCCATTTTCTGGAAAACACAGGTTATAAAAGTATATAACAATGAAAAGTTAGGCATATTATGATTAAATTTAGTTGCTAATCATCTCATCATCAATCATCATGAAAAAAACAATCACATTCATCACCTTACTTCTATTAACTACAACTCCTCTTATTGCTCAACAAGACAAGTTCATTGAAGACTCCATAGAGCGATTAGAAAACTCCCGCAAATACTTGTTACTGGTAGCCGATATGATGCCCGAAGAAAAGTATGGTTTCAAAGCAACAGATGAGTCTTTGAGTTTTTCAGAGAACTTAATGCATATTGGGTATGCCCTAGATTGGCACAGCCAGTCACTTATTGGCGACCGAGAAGCACGCGTGTACCAAACGGACACCATTTTTAAACCTGCCAACAAAACTAAGACTGAAATGATGGCACGTATAGACCAAACGTTTACCGAAGCCATTGCGCTTTTACAAGATGTTGAACCTGCACAATTAGATATTGAGCTAGACTATTTTGGATCTACCAGAAGTAAGCGCCAAATTTATATGCTATTGGCAGACCATATTACCCACCACAGAGCACAAATGCTGGTATCTATGCGATTAAATGGGCTAGTGCCGCCTAGGTATGTGTTGTATCAATAAGAAACTTACTCTTGCTTTTTCTTATCGTTCTTCATTAAATTTAGAACAACTAGTACAAGCCCTAAACATACTACTCCAAAACTGGCAATAAGAATTACGCCATAGCTCCAATTAACAAGGGGTATCATCTGTGAAATCATAGGTCGGTTATTTTAGAGCAACAAAAATAGATTGAAGTTGCAAGGCATCATATGACAATTGTCAGTAAATCAAAATACTACAACATTTATATATTTTCATTTCATAAGAGTGCGATCAAATATTGTAAGCTTGGTAAGGGTTCTGTATTTTTATAGTTGAATTTGGTATGTTATAAATGATGGTAGATAAAATTAAGTGTCCCAATTGCGCACATGAGTTTGATGTCGAAGAGGCGTTGTCCGGAAAAATGCAAGCACATTTTAAGGCGGAATATGAACGTAAGGTAGCAGAGCAGGCAGAAATCTTTAATAAGGAGCGTAACAAACTGGCGCTAGAAGTTGAAGAATTCGAGAAGAAAAAAGAGAAAGAAAACGAGCTTTTTAAAGAAAAACTAGCACAACGCCTTGCCAAAGAATCTGAAAAAATACAACAGCAGACCAACGAATCTTTTGAGCAAAAGTTAAAAGCGCTACAAGAAGAGAACGAGAAAAAGAAAGAGGAAAACAGGGCATTACGTTCGCAAGAAATAGATTTACTGAAACGGGAGAACGAGCTTAAAGAAAAAGCAGAGGATCTAAAGCTGAACGTGCAAAAAGAATTGCTGGAAAAGCAGACCGAAATCGAAGAGAAAGCCAAGGCCAAAGAGCGCGAATCTATGGCGCTTAAGGAGAAGGAATACCAAAAGCAACTAGACGACCAAAAGAAGCTTATTGATGAAATGAAGCGCAAGGCAGAGCAAGGTTCTATGCAAATGCAGGGCGAGGTGCAAGAATTGGCTTTAGAGGAGCTGTTACGTGCCACCTACCCTTTTGATGATATAGATGAGGTAGGCAAAGGTATACGTGGTGCAGATTGCGTGCAAACGGTTATCAACTCATTACAGCAGACCTGTGGTTCTATTGTTTATGAGAGTAAGCGTACCAAGAATTTTAGTAACGACTGGATCAATAAATTAAAGCAAGATCAAATTAACTGCAAGGCAGATATTGCTGTGATCGTAACCGAAACTTTTCCGCCAGATATGGATCGCTTTGGAGAGAAAAACGGTGTGTGGATCTGCGGATTCAACGAGGTAAAAAGTGTATCGCTGGTATTACGTGAGTTGCTGCTTAAAACCCAATCTATTAAATCTTCGGATGAGAATAAAGGTGATAAGATGGAGCTGCTATATTCTTATCTTACCAGTAATGAATTTGTACAGAACATTAATAGAATTATAGAGAACTACGATTCTATGATCAAGCAACTGAACTACGAGAAGAAAGCGGCGTTCAAGAATTTTGCGGTTCGTGAGAAACAAATTTGGGGCGTTCAAGAAAATATCAACGTACTATTCGGTTCTATTAAAGGGATTGCGGGTAATGCGTTATCTACTTCAACCATTCTGGAATTACCGGATGCAGAGATAGATGATTAATGTTTAGTTGTTAGTTGTTGGTTGTTGGAAATTAGAATTTCCATGTACGCAAGCAAATTTCAGCTGGAAATCATTTATAACACTCCTGAAGACCTATATTAGCACATTACACAATTACGACTCAAGTTTACGAACAGCATAGCACATGGATATTTTAGATTGGATACAAGATTGGTTTAGGGAAAATTGTGATGGCGATTGGGAACATGGAGAAGTTATACAAATAACCACCATTGATAATCCTGGATGGGAGGTTGAAATTGACATTTCCAATACTTCAATAGCCAGTATGGAGCTAGATTGGATCCTTAATGAAACCAGTAAACAAGATTGGTATGGGGTTAAAATAGCAGATCAAAAATTTACTGCAGCAGGTGATACTGGCAAACTGAAATTTTTGCTAGGTCTTTTTAAAGAGATGATCGATAAAATTGAAAATCAGTAAGTGAGGGTTTCTTTCCTAGTAACGGTTGATTAAGAACCCATCCAGTTTTTGAAGTCCGACGCTTTTGCCTTGCTTACCACAATACGTTCGCTACATACCGGATGTACATCAACCAACAATTTACTATTAAAATGGAATTTTATGGCGGTAATGGCTTCTCGCCTAACAATAAACTGCCTGTTTGCCCTGTAAAAAATTGAAGGATCTAGAGCTTCTTCTACATCTTCTAATTTTATATCCAACACATACGATCGATCTTGTACCGTTACGGCTTTTACAACACCCGTATCTATAAAGA